>ENA-OPYS01000020-OPYS01000020.1-human-gut-metagenome-genome-assembly--contig:-NODE-20-length-24289-cov-1.292732_pt1 | contig 24289 bp, 22 predicted proteins | sample MGYA00242635_ERZ504478 | MGnify/ENA primary metagenome ERZ504478 (study PRJEB26092, sample SAMD00036246) | human gut metagenome | host: Homo sapiens | study: EMG produced TPA metagenomics assembly of... | reverse complement strand
TCTACATCACCTTTTTCCAAAGCAGCTTCAATTTTAGCCATCAATTTCTTCACGTCAACTTCAGCCAAGCTCAAGTAAATAATACGTTCAATACAGAAAGCCAAACCAAGTACCAATGCGATAGCAACCAAAGACATGAAGCCTGCGTCACCTTCGATAAACTTAGTCTTTAATTCTTTGTGCAAACCACCTTCTTCAACAACTGCAGGTGCTGCTGCTTCATCAGCTGCTGCTACTTGTTCTGTCTGAGCCGGAGCTGCTGTAGCTGTAGAATCCTGAGCCATAGCTGTCTGAGTAATTCCAAATGAGAGGACTCCCATCACTGCAAGAATTGCAAATAACTTTTTCATTGTGTGTCTAATTTTTAAGATTAATTAATTAATAGTTTGTTAATTGTTTTTCTCTTTTTTCGCGGAGAGAACGGGATTCGAACCCGTGATACGCTTTTGGCGTATACACGCTTTCCAGGCGTGCCTCTTCAACCACTCGAGCACCTCTCCTTTTTAATCAGCCGGAGCCTCATTTCAGCCATTTTTGTACCCCGCGCTGATTTCAGTCACAAATGTATTCTTTTTTTTCGTCTTACATAACATCAAGCCTGCAAAAGTTTACTTTTGAAGTCGAAATTAATAAACTTTAAAAACTTTTCTCCGCATTTGTGAAGACTTTTAAAGCATTTTCCGTGGTCCGGGAGGCGATTTCCGACAAAGGTACTCCATAGATTACCGAAAGACATTCTGCCACCTTTACCAGATTTGCACTTTCATTCCGTTTGCCACGATAAGGCACAGGAGCCAAATAAGGTGAGTCGGTTTCGAGCACGACGCGCTCCAAAGGCACATTCTTCAATACTTCGGAAAGGGTACTTTTTTTGAAAGTAACCACTCCGTTTATACCTAACATAAAAGATTCGTACTCCAACAGCCGTTCTGCATCTTCACTAGTGCCCGTGAAACTGTGGAAGATTCCCCGCAAGGCTGTATGCTTGTAACCCGACAATACCTCCAGCAGTTCCGGATAAGCTTCCCGGCAATGTATAATAAGAGGCAGATCGTATTCCAGTGCCCACTTCACCTGTTCTTCAAAGACAATCATCTGCTCCTCACGGAAGGTCTTGTCCCAATACAAGTCAATACCCACCTCACCGATTCCATAAAAGCAATGAGAAGAAGAAGTCAGATACCCTTTCACTTTTTCCAGACGTTCCTTCCAACCGGTATCTACCGATGTGGGATGAAAACCAATCATCGGGTAGCAGCAATCGTGCGCCTCACACAGTTTGAGCATAGCCTCGACCGTCGTATCATCAATGTTAGGCATAAACAAGCGGGTCACTCCTGCTTCGACTGCACGAATCACCGCCAGTTCACGGTCGGCATCAAACTCTTCAGTATAAAGATGGGTATGAGTATCAATCAGGGCGTTCATATCTTTACAATTTACGGTCCATCAAATGACAAACAAACTTCTTCAGTTCTTCTTTAAGAGAAGATTCCACGTTTACCTTATCCAGCAACTCCAGTCCTTCCTTATAATAGGCATCAATGCGAGCCTGACAAAGTTCAGGAACTCCTACCTTATTATATAGAGCTGTAACCGACTGGATTTTTTCTTCAGCCACGTAGTCCGTAGCACGAAGCCAGTTCAATAACGTTTCCTTATCTTCTCCTTCAGCCAGGCTTAAGGCGGTAATCAGCATAAAGGTCTTCTTATTGCAAAGAATATCTCCTCCAATCTTCTTTCCAAAGACAGCCGGATCACCATACACATCCAGGTAATCATCCTGCAACTGGAAAGCCAGTCCCATCTTAATGCCAAAATCATAGAGCAACTGCGCATCCTTTTCGGGAGCACCTCCCAAGATGGCACCAATTTTCAAGGCTGCCGCAAGCAACACGGAAGTCTTCAGACGAATCATTTCGATATACTCGTCGACCGTCACATCCAGACGATGTTCGAACTCCATGTCCACTGCTGTCCTTCGCATACCTCAAGAGCGGTACGGCCAAACACTTCCATCACGCGTTCCACACATTCAAGCGGACATTCCTTCATCATGAACTGATAAGCAAGAATCAACATTGCATCCCCGGAAAGGATAGCCGTATTCTCATCCCACTTTTTATGTACCGTAGGCTTGTTGCGGCGCATATCCGCCTTATCCATCAGGTCATCGTGCAGTAAAGTAAAGTTATGATAAGTTTTCAATGCCTGCTGCCTGTGAAAAGATACGGGTCACATCTTCCTTATATAAATTATAAGCCAATAGCATCAGCACCGGGCGCAAACGCTTTCCGCCCAACCCCAATACATACTCAATCGGATCATAAAGTCCCATCGGCTCCCGCATATAAGAAAGGTTTCCGATATATTCGTGAATCTGCTGTAACAATTGTTCGCTTGTCTGTTGTTTCATGGAAATGTAATTTAAGATAAGAGAAAAAAGAAAGGCTGCAAAAATGCAGCCTTCACTTTATTATAACGGTCAATAGATTACTGCAACTTAAAGGTTACAGGCACGGTATATTTTACACGTACAGCTTTACCACGCTGCTTACCTGGTTTCCATTTCGGCATCATCTTGATCACACGGAGTGCTTCCTTATCCAAGTACGGGTCTACACTACGCATAACCACCGGGTCAACAATAGAACCATCCTGATTAACCACGAACTGGATGATTACACGTCCCTGTACACCGTTTTCCTGTGCGATAGTCGGATACTTGATGTTCTTACCGATGAACTTCAAACATTCAGCCATACCACCCGGGAATTCCGGCATTTCTTCTACCACCTGGAAAATCTGCTGTTCTTCCGGTTCTTCTTCTTCTACTTCAACCGGTACATACTTGATTTCCACAGCCTGGTTGTTTTCTTCACTTGACTGGATAGTAGATTCTTCTACGTTTGCATCATTTTCTGCAATCTGAAGAACTTCTTCCACTTTCGGAGCTTCAGGAGGAGGAGGTGCCTGCTTCTGTTCTTCCTGTTCAGTGATAGGAATCATTTCCTCTTCAAAGATTGGTTCGGTGATACCGGTATCGGTAGTGACCTGCTTGTCACGTTCTGTCCATTCGAACGCTACAAACATCGCTGCCAAGATCAGTACGAAACCTACCAATAACCACGTGGTCTTTTTGCCCTCGAGGTCCGCTTTCGGCGATTTCTTGACTTCCATAAATGTGTTTATTAAAGGTTAATACTCTATACGTGGCAAAGGTAGCATAATTCCCCGAAACTCCGACACCCCAACATAAAAATAATGTAAAACAATGCATATTTTTTATTCCGCACTTGAAATAATCAGCATATCGCCTTACGTGTTCTATGTTTCCCTGTGCGGAAACGTAGGGTTCACGCAGGGAAAACCTACGTTTCCGCCATGAGAAACATAGGTTTTCCGGAAAGGAAACGTAAAAAACACAAACAGGTATCCGAATCATTGCTACAACGTTTTTTCATCTCTGGAATCCCAAACGAATTTCTACCTTATATTATAAGGAAGAGACGCCAAAAACTTTATCCAAAACATCCGATATACAAAGGATTTACACTATCTTTGTCAATGCGAAATCTATTTTATCGAAGCCGAAACATGAAAAAAATTATTATTGCCATCGACGGATTCTCTTCCTGCGGGAAAAGTACCATGCTAAAGACTTAGCCAAAGAAATCGGATACATCTATATAGACAGCGGCGCCATGTACCGGGCCGTTACATTGTATTGTCTGGAAAACGGATTGTTCAATACCGACGGAAGCATTCAGGAAGAAGCGCTCCGCCAGCAGATGAGACAAATCCAGATTTCCTTCCAGCTCAACCCGGAAACCAGCGCCCCATGACCTTCCTCAACGGGAAGAACGTGGAAGAACGTATCCGCACCATGGAAGTCTCCTCACATGTCAGTCCGGTGGCAGCACTCGACTTTGTGCGCAAGGCCTTAGTTCAGCAACAGCAGGAAATGGGCAAGGAAAAAGGAATCGTGATGGACGGAAGAGACATCGGAACAGCCGTATTCCCGAATGCGGAACTGAAGATTTTCGTGACAGCCTCTGCCGAGATCCGTGCACAGCGCCGTTACGAGGAACTGAAAGCCAAAGGTCAGGATGCTTCGTTCGAAGAAATTCTTCACAACGTAGAAGAACGCGACCGCATCGACCAGAACCGGGCAGTAAGTCCCCTGCGCAAGGCTGACGACGCGATTTTACTGGACAACAGTCACCTGACCATTGCCGAACAAAAACAATGGCTGAAAGAACAATTTGAAAAAGCTGCACATGCATCACATTGAAATAGATAAGGACTCAGGATTCTGCTTTGGAGTGACGACCGCCATCTCAAAAGCAGAAGAAGAACTGGCAAAGGGCGCACCTCTGTATTGCCTGGGGGATATTGTACACAACGGGCAGGAGTGTGAGCGACTGAAGGAAATGGGATTGATTACCATCAACCACGAAGATTTTGCCCGACTGAAGAATGTAAAAGTCTTGTTGAGAGCACATGGAGAGCCTCCTGAGACTTATGAACTAGCCCGGAAAAACCACATCGAAATCATCGATGCCACCTGTCCGGTAGTGCTGCGCCTGCAAAAAAGAATCAAGCAGGAGTATGACACCACTCCCCACGACAAAGACAGACAGATTGTTATTTACGGGAAAAACGGCCATGCCGAAGTGTTGGGACTGGTGGGCCAGACCGAAGGCAAAGCCATCGTCATCGAGAAGCTGGAAGAAGTCAGCAAACTGGACATGAACAAAGACATCCGCCTGTATTCGCAGACAACCAAGTCGCTCGACGAATTCCGCCAGATAGTGTCCTACATCGAGACCCACATTTCACCGGAAGCCTCCTTCCAGTACTTCGATACCATCTGCCGTCAGGTAGCCAACCGCATGCCGCATATCCGGGAATTTGCCGCCAGTCACGACCTGGTTTTCTTCGTTTGCGGACATAAGAGTTCCAACGGGAAAATCCTCTTTCAGGAATGTAAAAAGGTCAATCCCAACTCTTACCAGATAGACAAACCGGAGGAAATTGACAAGGCCTTATTGTCACATGCACATTCCATTGGAATCTGTGGAGCCACCTCTACCCCTAAATGGTTGATGGAAGCGTGTAAAAAAGTTATAATGGACGAATAATAAAGAAGAAAATCAGTTACAATATAAATTCATATTTGTACTTTTGCTTCATAAAAATCAAACTAACAACTAACAATTATGGGAACTATTAAATGTATTGGTATTCTTACATCCGGAGGAGATGCTCCCGGCATGAACGCCGCAATCCGTGCAGTCACCCGCTCTGCCATCTACAACGGATTACAAGTTAAAGGTATCTACCGTGGGTATAAAGGATTGATTACAGGAGAAATCAAGGAATTCAAGACTGAAAACGTCAGCAATATCATACAATTAGGAGGTACCATCCTGAAAACAGCTCGCTGCCAGGAGTTCCGTACACCGGAAGGCCGTCAGGTAGCTTATGAAACTATGAAACGCGAAGGTATCGATGCACTGGTAGTCATTGGTGGTGACGGTTCGTTGACCGGTGCCCGCCTGCTGGCTCAGGAATTTGATGTACCTTGTATCGGATTGCCCGGTACCATCGACAACGACTTGTATGGTACGGACACAACCATCGGATATGACACTGCCCTGAACACAATTTTGGATGCAGTAGATAAAATACGTGATACCGCTACTTCACACGAACGTTTGTTCTTTGTGGAAGTAATGGGACGCGACGCCGGCTTCCTGGCATTGAACGGTGCCATTGCTGCGGGTGCCGAAGCTGCCATCATTCCGGAATTCAATACGGAAGTAGACCAGTTGGAAGAGTTCATCAACAACGGTTTCCGCAAATCAAAGAGCAGCTCTATCGTGCTGGTAGCTGAAAGTGAAATCACCGGTGGAGCCATGCACTATGCAGAACGTGTAAAGAACGAATATCCGCAGTACGACGTACGTGTGACTATTTTAGGACACTTGCAGCGTGGTGGACGCCCGACCGCACACGACCGTATCATTGCCAGCCGTATGGGAGTAGCCAGCATCCAGGCCCTGATGGAAGGTCAGCGCAACGTCATGATTGGTATCGAAAACGACCAGATTGTGTACGTTCCGTTTGCCAAGGCTATCAAGAACGACAAGCCTATCGACCGCGAACTGGTTAGCGTATTGAACGAATTGTCAATCTAACAAAACAATTCCATATAAAGAATCCCCCTTCAAAAAGCATTTAAACGTCTTTTGAAGGGGGATTTTTGTATACTGTATTTTCTTCTTTTATTTTCTCCGGCGATTTCTGCGGTGCGTACGTGCATGACGTTTATAACGTATCCAGCGGCGGCGAATCTGCCAGGCGCTCAGTCCTACTACCACCAAAAGAATCAGAATCACAATCCCGCTATTCAGGTTGTCGCCTTTTACACGCGACCAGATTTCCAATACATCTACCGTCTTGTCTCCAAAGTCACGTATCATGGCACAACGGGCTATCACAGACTTATCGGGATACTGTGTGTTACGCAGCTTCACCTTCTGTGCCTCCGGACCGAAGAAATAGCTGGCATCGACTTCCTTATCCAGGGTAGAATCAATACAAGCTTCCAGAATTTCCGGGGCAGCAATGGCACTCACATACCCGTTCTCTTCCATGTTACGCAAAGCGATGTCCGGCCTACAAAGGAAGTTGATAAAATAGCTGGCTGCCTTAGGATTCTTGGCATACTTAGGAATTACCCATCCGTCGTACCACACATTGCTACCTTCTTCCGGAATGGTATAGGCAAGGTCCACTCCTACCGTTGCCGCTTCTTCCATAGCCCACTGTGCGTCTCCGCTCCAGGTCATGTTCATCCAGGCCTTGCCTTTGGTCATCATTTCCTTACCAAAGTCTGCTTCCCATCCGGCCACATTCGGCTTCAACAGTTTCAGATATTTTTCCACCGAGTCCATGGAAGCCGGTGAATAGTCGTTCATCAGGTCAGCCACACTGCGGGTACTGTCTTTCAAATCCTCACGATGCGCATACAGCAAAGCCATACCGTACGAATCGCGATAGGCATCCTTCATCAGAATCTTGCCGGAAAAACGTTTCTCCCACAGGCACCCCCATGACTTCAGGTCTTTTTCGGAAACAAACTGCTTGTTATACAGCAGGCCGGCCGTACCCCACATATAGCACACGGCATAACGGCTGGCCGGCAGATCGCCCTTCACCGTCAGTTTATCTATCTGCTGACGGATATAGGGCGCCACTCCGTTCATGTAATTGGGTGAATGAGCAAAAGCCGTATCAATAGGCTGCAACAAGCCTTTGTGCAGCATTCGTTCGATGATATACTCGGAAGGACACACCACATCAAAGTCTTCATGCCCTTTCTCAATTTTTGTCAGCATGATTTCGTTGATGTCAAATGTCTGATACACGATGCGGATATCTTCTCCCGTCTTTTCCTTATAATATTCCTGAAAATCTTCCAGTACGCCTTCACCTATGTAGTCTGCCCAATTGTACACCTTGAGCACGTTTTCGCGCGATTCATTAGCGTTGTAGCATCCTGTCAACAGACAGCACACACACAAAGCCACCCACCAGTTCCACCTTTTCATCTTCTGTTTCATTTATTCTTTGCTTTGTCAGCTCTACGGTTAATAATAATCAGCAGCACCAGTATCACCACAAAATCACGGCCGACAGCGGACGAAGTTCCGGCGTCAGACCACCCTTACGGGCATCGGCATAAATATAGGTAGAAAGCGTTTCCAATCCCTGATTCCCAATGGTAAACACCGTTACCGCAAAATCGTCGATGGAAATGGTCAGTGCCAGCAGGAATCCGCTTACCATTCCCGGACGGATTTCCGGAACAATCACTTTCCACAAAGCCTGCATCGGAGTAGCTCCCAAATCGAGCGCGGCCTCATACAGGTTCGGATTCATCTGTTTCAGGCGCGGCAACACACTCAGCACCACGTACGGAGTACAGAAGGTGATGTGTGCCAGCACTACGGTAGTAAATCCCTGGGTAATACCTAATGACACAAACAGCAGGAACAAGGAAATACCGGTAATAATATCTCCGTTCAATATAGGAATGGTATTGATGAATCCCATGGCTTTCCGGCTGCGGCCTTCAGATTGTAGATTCCGATGGCAGCCACACTTCCCAACAAGGTTGATACCGTCGCAGCAATAAAGGCAATGGCTATTGTATTTATCAGCGCATTCATCAGGGAATGATGTGCTCCGGTGTTACACAAGGAGCGGTACAGGTTGAGCGAAAAGCCAGTCCAGTTACCCAATACCTTTGCATCGGTAAAGGAATAAATCACAATAATCAATATCGGAGCATACAGCAACAACAGTAATACCCGAAGATAGGTCTGCATCAGCACTTTCTTTACCATACCTGTCCTCCTTTCTCTGAATCACTCTTTTCATCAGAACTAAAGAGTGAAGTGGCCGCAATCAAGAACAGCATAATCAAGGAAAGGGCTGCTCCATAGTTCCACATACTGTTGTTGATATTCTCCTGAATAGTCGTACCAAACAACTTAATGTTGTTCATGGTCAACAATTCTGCAATGGCAAAAGTAGAAATAGTCGGCATGAACACCATCATGATGCCGCTCACTACCCCAGGCATGGACAAAGGGAATACCACCTTCCAGAACACCTGAAAAGAATTGGCTCCCAAATCCTGAGCTGCTTCCACATAACTCGGTCCATCTTCTGAAGGGTATTGTAAATCGGATAAATCATGAAAGGAATGAAGTTGTAAATCATTCCGAATATCAATGCTCCCTCTCCTAAAGGCAGACTGGCAAAGTCGAACAAAGCTACGGTAGCCAGCGTACGTATCAGGATGTTGACCCACATCGGCAGGATAAACAGCAGAATCAGCGTACGCGAATAGCTTGAATTACTGCGGCTCAGAATCCAGGCTGCCGGATATCCCAGTACGATACAACCTATCGTAGTCAGTATGGCTATACCGATGGAATAAATAAAGGTATTGACTGCTTCCGAATGGGCAAGGAACTTCCGGAAGTTTTCAAGCGTCATACGACCTGCATCATCGGTAAATGCATATACCACAATCAGCAGAAGCGGAACAATCACAAAAATGATAGAGAAAATGAGATAAGGAAGTGTCCAGCTTCGGCGTGAAAGAAAAAACAAACGCAGTTTATTCATCGTTCCTCCTGTTTTACACGTACCCGAATATCTTCAGGAGCAATGGAAATACCCACACGGTCTCCATCATCCCACACATCGTTCGTATCGACAAACACATTCTCATCCCAGTCTGACCATACCGTCAGGTGGTAATGGTTTCCTTTGTACAAAATAAACTTGACTTCTCCGGTCAGCATGCCGTCTTCTGCATTGTCCAGCAAGTTGATTTTTCCGAAATCCACGTCTACCAGCACATCGCCTAATGGCACTCTCTGAAGGTCTACCGGTGCACACTCAAACTCACATCCCAAGAATTCCACATGAGTTTCATCGATAAGCTTGCCTTCAAAGGTATTGCAGATACGCTCTTTCTTCATGATGTGAATATCAAACGGTTTGACCAGCATACCCACTTCGGTTCCGGCCTCGAAAGCGTGATAATCCTGCACCACAAACTCATAGCCGTGGCACAACACCACCATTTCATAGTGTACTCCCTTAAAGATGCACGATTGTACGGTACCACGAAGCTGTGCCATATCCGACACCGGGAATATATACAAATCCTCCGGACGAATCACCACATCCACCGGTGTGTTTTCGCCGAAGCCTTCGTCCACACATTCAAAGTCACGATCGCAGAAATGTACCAACTTATCTTTTACCATGACTCCGTTCAGGATATTACTTTCTCCGATAAAGTCGGCCACGAACGAGTTAATCGGCTCATTGTAGATGTCGGTAGGGGTACCAATCTGCTGGATACGTCCCTCACTCATCACCACGATGGTATCACTCAATGTCAGGGCTTCTTCCTGGTCGTGCGTCACATACACAAAGGTAATGCCCAGCGTCTTGTGCATTTCCTTCAACTCCATCTGCATGTCCTTACGCATCTTCAGGTCAAGCGCAGCCAGCGGCTCGTCCAGCAACAACACCTCCGGCTCGTTCACAATGGCTCGGGCAATGGCCACACGCTGCTGCTGTCCACCCGAAAGCGAATTGACATCGCGGTACTCATAATCGGTCATGCCTACCATTTTCAAGGCAGCCTTTACTTTTTTAAGTACCGTATCCTTTGGCATCTTTTTCAGTTTCAAGCCAAAAGCAATATTGTCATACACATTCAGATGAGGGAATAAGGCATATTTCTGGAAAACTGTATTAACAGGACGCTTGTGAGGAGGAGTCTGGGTAATCTCCTCCCCTGCAATACGAATCACCCCTTCCGAAGCGGTCTGAAATCCCGCTATCAGGCGCAGCAAGGTCGTCTTACCGCATCCCGAAGGGCCCAAGATGGTTACAAACTCTCCCTTTTTGATGGATAAATTGATATTATCCAAGGCTGTTTTTTTCACCAAAAAAACTTTGATACACCCTTTACCTCTATAATAGGTTTAATTTCACTTTGCATCATTTCTTGAAAATTAGTTCGCAAAGTTACATATTAATTCATTTCACAAGGCATATCACCCTTATTTTTCTTCCTTATTTTTAATTACTCCAATAGAAACAAGCTATTTTGAATATTTATTCATCGCTCCTGTTTCAACCCGGAGAAATACATTTCCAATAGTTTTCTGGCTGCCGAGAAAGACGTTGCCCGTCCTTCCAGCACATCTTTTTCCTGCAAGGGAAGCAAGGAAGCAATTTCCGGATTCTGATAGAAGCTGTCGCGCAAATGCTCATTGATGGTTTCATACATCCAGTATTTGGCCTGCTCATTCCGACGGTGTTCAAAATAACCGTTCTTGCGGACGAAGTCGATGTAGGCATACACCATATCCCAGATTTCCTTGACACCGATATTATAGAATCCGGAATACGTCAGCACCTGAGGAGTCCATCCGGATTCGGGAGCCGGAAAAAGATGGAGCGCATTACGGAAATGCGTAGCCGCCAACTGTGCCTTCTCTACATTATTTCCATCGGCTTTGTTGATAATGATACCATCGGCCATCTCCATGATACCGCGCTTGATGCCCTGCAACTCATCGCCCGTACCGGCCAGCTGAATCAACAGGAAGAAGTCTACCATGGAATGCACGGCAGTTTCACTCTGGCCTACTCCCACAGTTTCGACAAAGATTTTATCAAATCCGGCAGCTTCACACAAGATGATGGTTTCACGAGTCTTACGGGCCACACCGCCCAATGAGCCAGCCGAAGGACTGGGACGAATAAAGGATTTAGGATGCACCGACAATTTTTCCATTCGGGTCTTATCTCCCAAAATACTTCCTTTGGAACGTTCACTGCTGGGGTCTATGGCTAACACGGCCAACTTTCCTCCTTTTTCTTCAAGTACATGCAGTCCGAATACATCAATCGACGTGCTCTTTCCGGCACCAGGCACTCCGCTGATACCGATACGGATAGAATTACCCGAATAAGGAAGGCATTTTTCAATGACCTCCTGTGCCAGCACCTGATGTTCCGGCTTGACACTTTCTACCAGCGTGACCGCCTGGCTCAGCATGGTCACATCGCCTTTCACAATACCTTCACATACTCGGCAGCAGAATACTGACGACGTTTGGGTTCTTTCTCAGATTCAGATAGGATTAACAATGGAGGGTTGTTCCACTCCCTGGTTCACAGTTAACCCCTTATAAGCTTCGTTGTTTTCGGGGTGTTCCATAAAAGTTTTTATTTTTCGGACGATTTCAGCCGGGCTTTCACACGGATGGTAATCATCGGTTGGTTAGGATCATCGGTAATCATCAGGACACGGGGCGTACCTTTCACACGGTGAAGGTTCTGTGCCAGCACAGTAATCTTCATCTTGGTCGATTCACCCGGTTTCAGCACTCTCTTTTTCAGTTTCACGGCCAAAGCCATGCTGAACACCTGCATATCCTGAATATTCAGGTCAGAGCGACCTGTATTTGAAATGACAATCGTCTGTGACTTCTTTTGGTTGGGTTTCAAATCCACAAATTCCAGTTCCTTAGCCGACAACGTAATCTGAGGAGGATTGTTTTTCTGCTGTTCGGTCAGCTTGGAGAAATCAGGCAACAGAGCCACAGATACAGGTATTTCATTCTCACTGCCGACTTTATCACCCGGGAAGCGGGACAGATAGACAGAAGCACGTGTGATACCTATTTCGGCAATTTCTCAGAATCCAGTGTTACCAGAAGCTTTCCGGTCTTTCCACGTCCCAGTTTTTCAGGTTCCGCTTTTGCCTCCAGATAAGGAGGAAGGTGCATCAGCACAGGTGAATAAGCCTTGTTGGAAGTATTGGCCACCAACAATTCAATGACCGGGCGGTCTCCCTTATTGACGGATTTAAAATCAAGTTCATCCTGTGTCAACCGGATGGCACCGATAGCATAAGGATGCGTAAAAGAATAGTTCTTGGCATCGGCTGTCACCTCTCCGTTAAAATCCAGGTAAATGGGCAGAGAAGCTGCATTGCAATACACACCCACGTCTTTATAGAAATGCCCGATGGCTTCTGCATCAAACACTACCGTAATCTTTCCTTTTCCTCCGGCAGGTACAGGTTCTTCTGTCCATTGTGCCTTGGCACATCCACAGGAAGTCGTCACATTGGAAATAACCAATGGCTTGTCTCCTGTATTAGTAAACTGATAAGTCACGGTTGCCGGAGTGCGCCACAACACGTAGCCCAAGTCCTTAGTAGTCATATCAAAGGATATTTTAGGCTGAGCCCATAAGGACATGCAAGCAACAACACACAAAAAAAGAAGGGTATATATTCGTTTCATTGATTTTATTCTTTCTAAATTACGGAAACAAAGATAGGGGAGAAAACGGAAACAAGCAAAATCAAGTCTGAAAATTTATTTTCTCCATAACCTCAGAAATTTGTAAAAACGTCCGAACCGGAATCCCGGCCCGGACGTGATTTTATTCGATATATAATGTATATCCTTCCGTATGACTGCCAAACTCAGGAGCGTATACTGACTGTATTTCCGATGTACCTGCCTGATATACTCCCGAACGGTCTACATGCACTTCATATTCAATGACGTAGGTTCCTTTCCGCAAATGATCCATAAAGAAGGTAGTCGCCGCATCACCACTTACCCGATACCGTCCCAAGCCATCGGACCATTCGTAGCCTGAGATTTGCCGCACTGGTTCCATACAAGCTGCACGCTCGTCTTTCAAACATACGAAATCCATATCCCGGTCAGCACGGAGAGTCAGGCGCACCGTCAGCTTATCACCAACCTGCAACTTTTCTTTGGCAGACAAGGCCTTACCTTTATATATATATTCACGCGAAACTTGCAGGCCCTTTCCTTCAAATGCCTTCACACGGTCCATATCTTCCAGATATTGTGCATACACAGCCCCCCATCCGGCAGCTTTTCCCGTATGACTTACGGTCAGCGTCTTCACCTCTGCCTCCGCTCCACTTAACGTATGGCTGATACAGCCTAGCCCGTCTTTCGGAGTTTCCAGTGTGACATTACCTGCCACTGCCTGCATCTGTCCGGACTCCGTCAATGCCATGCCATCTGACAGCAAGGCATACACCGCATCCGCCGTAGCCAAAGGTGTATTCCAGCATTGCACCTGCTTTTGCTTCAGCAACCAGATTTTCATTTCCTCCAGCATCTCTTCATCCTTCTCCACACACTGAATAGCCTCCATGGCAGCCACCTGCGTCGGAATGCGGTAACCGTTCCATGCGTATCCGGCTTTCGGCGTATCAAAATAACGTCCCATTTCCGGTGTTACTACCGTATACTCCTTAATCGAACGTACCAGTATTTCTGCCTGCGCACGTTTTCCCTGTGCCTGCAGAATCCGGGCAATCAATGCCTTCTCATATATGGAATAAGTAGCAGAACGGTTTTCCAGTTTAGAGGTTATGTATTCCTTTGCCGCCTTGTTTACTTTTTCTCCTGCCACCGCATCCAGTGATGCAATATACAGATACCTCACCGCCAGCTCACTTGGCCATTGCGGGCTTTTGTTACGAGCCTCGTTTTTCTTCAGGTTCTCACATTCCTGACAGAAAGCACTTTCCAGGTAATTCAGACCTTTCAAGTACATGCCAGCCACTTCCGCATCCGCCATGATATGCATGGATTTCAGCCGGGCCAGCAGTTCCACCACCTGCGTAGTAACCAACCGGTTTCCCTGCATGCCGTTGAACCAACTCCAGCTTCCATCCCCTTTTTGCAAGGCCTTCAATTTTCCACGGTCTGCTCCATGCGGTAATTCATCGTATTCAGGTCGAACAACAATCCCATCCGTTGTCTCTGCTCCTGTTCATCTGCCGCCTGAGCCAGCCAAGGCGTTTCGGCCAGCAACAAGCTTTTCAGTTCCTGGTTCTTCTCCAGTTCACTCCACAACGTTTCTTTCTTTATTCCTTGCTTTTTCCAAGCTTCAAACACAGGCTGAATCTGCGGATTCAGTTCCACAATTTTCCGTGCCACCGCATTGGCGTAGTAAGCCGAAGCCCAGGAGAACGCATCGTCCTGCTGTGGATTTCCCACTACCGGAAGTGCCTGTACGGCATACCATATCGGAGTAGAAGTCAGTTCGATGGTCAGCTGCCGGTTCTGGGCCGTCTTGCTCTGTCCGTTAAACAAATCCTTCAGGTTCACTTCCTGAGATTCCCCGCCTTTCACCTGCAAGGACAAGGTTTCCGTCATCCATTGCTTGTCAGTCAGCACAGAAAGATAATGCTGTTCTCCGTCACTAAACTCGCCAGCTTCTGCCTTTATCCGGCAAATCAAGACCTCGCCATCCATATTTACCGGGAAAGTAAAACGTACACTGCCCGTTTCTCCTGCCTTCACCTGGAAATCCTGCACGGCCTGATACACCACACTTTCATCCATCGGATTCACCAACTCCAGACGTACCGCCCCTTTCACCTCTTCCGTTGACAGATTAATCAAAGAAGCGGCCAGTGAGGTTTTATCCCCTCTACGAAGGAAACGAAGCAAGTTAGGCTGAATCATAAACGGTTTTTCGGTCCGGGTTTCCGCCTGCAGGAGTCCGTAATCCATGCAGCGGGTATGTGCCAGGCCTCTGAACTTCCACTGCGTCAATGCATCTGGTACGGTAAATACCAATCGTACGGTTCCGGTTGAATCTGTACGCAAATCAGGATAGAAGAAAGCCGTTTCTGCAAAATTCTCGCGTAAAGTCATCGTCTGTTCCGTTTCCAAAGGAATCGTTTCAGACTGAAGTTCTACTTCTACCACTCCATCGTCCTGCGTGAATCCCGCCTGCGCATTCAAAGCCTCATCCGCCCTCATGGCATCTGGTGCTGCAGCCGCAGCCTTCATCATGATTCCTGCCCCGCGTACCATCAGACCGTTTCGAGAGAAGGTTCTATACTGACGCAAAGAAGGAACCCACAACCGGCTATACAACTGCCAGTTGTCAGGAGTATATACAGAAGACAATGAATAAGTATAGAAAGGCGAATAAGCCATCGCGATGCTATTCACTGACTGAATAAACGGCATGACTGAAGGAGTATATCGGCTGAAGCCCACCTGGAAATTCCACGGGTTATCCCACAAACGGTCGAGCGAAGCATCATACAAGGTAGCCAGCAAACGGGCATCCGCCGGTTTGCCTGCCGCATCCAGAATCTGCATGGTCCAGGTTTCTTCTGTGCCCGGACGCAAACGGTCACGGAAAACTTCCCACTTCAATGTCAGTTTTTTCTCCGGTACCGGACGTTTCAAAGCGACTTGCTTGGAATACCAGATACCGTCTTTCATAAATCCAAAGCTGACGGTGATTCCATCGCCGTATTCCGGCCGCCACGTATAATCAAACGAACGGATTTCCTCGTTCAGCACAAACGAGTCAGACACCAGCATCCGGTTGCCACTGTACACATGATAGAACAAATGTACATTCTTTTCACTGCTACCCACATACAAGGTCACCGGCTGCGTTTCCTCCAACTGTGTACCGTCCTGATAGAACCATTCCACAGTCTTTACCGGAGGAACCCGGTCTTTTAACGAAAAGAGTACAAGCTCCTGCTCTGCACGACAAGGACGCCCGTGCTCATCACTGGCGGTTACCTCCAGCAAGTATTTTCCGGAAGCCAACTTCTTCCATGCTTCCGGCAGGAAAGGCTGTCCGGATTTCACCGTATCCCCCCATACTGTTTGCTGCTTCTTTCCGGCCTCATCCAATGTATAAAGTGAGCAGACCACATCCAATGCCACAGGCTGTTGCTGCATGTTCAATGCCTGTACCTGCATCTTATCCAGTTTCTCACGAGCCACTTTTCCGGCCAATCCCTTTATCTGTAATCCGATGGCATGTTCACCCACCGGAAGCACCAGTACACCTTCCTGCGTTTCACCGGCCGCATCTGTCACTTCCACCTTCACCTGATAACGATAGAATCCGTCCCAGCCTAAAGAGACTTCCGCATCCGGACGTTCCAGACAAACCTTCACCGCAAACGTTCCGTCGGCTGAAGTTATCAGTTCACCTTCTGCCAACTGTTGTTCTCCTGCCATGCTTCGCCAGAACCAGGCCTTTGAACGAGTCAAGGTATAACGCACCTTACCGCCCTGTACCGGTGCACCGGAAAACTTTTTCGCCGTACCTTCCAGTTGCAAGGAATCCCCCATCGTGTAAGCTTCCTGCACTTCCTTCCAGGTGACTTCAAACGTCGGACGCTTGTATTCTTCCACTCGGATATAACAGGAAGCCTTGTTGGATTCTATCCGGAACATGCCGGCCAATGTTTCCGAAGGTAATTGGAATTCCGCTGAAAATGCACCGAAGTCATCCGTAGTCAATTCTTTCCGGGCTATCTCCCGGTTATTGGCATCCCGCAAGGCCAGCCAGATGGCCGCATCTTTGCGTACCTCTACACTATCACCTTCCTGCGTATAAGCCACTCCGGACACGTACACTGTCTGCCCTTTGCGGTACAACGCACGGTCAGTAAACAAATCCATGCGATCCACCTTCTTCTTGCTGTCATTGACCGTCGGCAACACCCTTCTGGACCAGTAAGCCACCTGCATAAACTCATCCTTGCCTGCACGTGCATGCATCCACAATGATTCTTTCATGTCCGGCACTACTACCTTGCCCTGCTTATCGGTCTTAAACGTCTTATATAAGGTATAATTTCCTGGCACAGGAATGGAATAAAACACCAATTCTGCCCCTGCGACCGGCTTTCCGGCCTTACAGTCCACCACATGACACTCCGTCTGCCTTCTTTCCATCGGGAAAGAAACCACCTGCAATGCAGACAGATGCACTACATCGTATCCCGTTTTATCCTGATAGCCGTCGGGGATTGATTTCAATATATAAATCCCCGCCTCGGGCATCCGGCTGGTCAGCACAGAAACCGTATCCTTGTACGCGGGAGTATCCGGCAAGTCCAACCGCACTTTATCCACCAGTGTACCATACTTCTTTATCAGGTCCGCATGCTCCAGATTCTGTGCAAACACAGAAGAAGAAGCCTTCAGGTTCAGCCTATACCATTCCAGTGTCGCCCCTTTCAGGTTCTTGCTGGTGACACGAAGTTCCGCTTCCGTCTGCGGATAAGGATGAGTTACCTGCACCGAAAGTGATGGCATGCACACTATTCGCTGCTTATCTTTCAAATCGGCCGTGAATTCCGAAGATGGATACCGTTTTATTCCTTCTTCTATCACCTTCATTTCGGACACGAAATCTTGTTTCTGATGATAGAAATCGGCCCATGACACATACAACGCCGCACAGGCATCTACTCCGTCATAGGCTTTTTCCCACGCCTGCAACTGCTCCAGCACCTGCTCGTCCGACAGCTGTTGCGGATACCTCCATCCATTACGCTGCCAGTACATCAATCGCTCCAGACGTGTCAATAATTCCGCGTCACGATTTCCTGCCGCCTCGTATTGTGCAATCAGCTTTTCATACTTGTCGAACACGGCCAACTGTACGGCCTTGCTTCCTCCTCCATTCCATAGAAGCTGAAAGATGGACTGGCGTAACAGCAAATCGTACATATTGTCACCGAAATAGCGCTGGCTCCATTTGCCTTGTTCAGCCATCGGACGAAAATCGGTCGTAGCTACGCCCAGCAAGACCTCCTTATCCTTTACTGCCCGGTCAAACTCATACAATGCACTGTCCACTTCCTGAGGAGCGGATTCCAACTTATAGTATCCTGACAGAAACGACAACACGGCTTTCTGCAAAGGATCGTTCTCCTCTGCAGCCCATGCATTCAGTCGACAAAGTTCACGCTGCAAACTGTCCGGTGTCAGCCCCACCTGACATTCCACCCGCGAAAGATACGCTTTCAGCATCTGCGGAGCATTCTTCTCCTTCCTTGCCTTTTCATAAATCTGGTTCACCTGTGAAATCAAGGTCTGCGGCAAATCTTTCTTCCGGATTTCCTCTACCTCCTTCCAAAGACGGTCGTAATTCTGAGCTATCCCCGCCAAAGGAACATAAAAGCCAACAATCCCGTGGCACATATCAAGAATAGTCTGTTCATAATTTCCAATTTTAAGTTTTACAAGGTTGTCTTTATAAAGATAAAACCAAAACCCTGATTTACTGCACAGATTTTCATTAAAAGAAGTAAAACCACAGAAAATCGAAACAAAAAAACGGAGGCTGCCCCTTTCCCTTTTACGGGAATCGGACAGCCTCCGTATCTATTTACCCACTAACGGATATTACTTTCTCGGTGTATTTTCCAGTGTAGCCAGCAAGAAATCATAGAACTTCTTCACTGACGGCACATGACAGCGTTCTTCCGGTGTATGCGGGCACTGCAAAGTAGGACCAAATGAAATCATATCCAGTCCAGGTACAACCGCACCGATGATACCACATTCCAGTCCGGCATGAATCACTTTCACTTCCGGTGTTTCACCAAACTGTGCCTTATAAGATTCCTTCATGGCATGCAGAATCGGTGAATTTACATCCGGTTCCCATCCAGAGTAGCTGCCAGAACGTTCTACGTGCATACCTGCCATAGAGAAACAGCTTTCGATAGCCGTATTGCGATAATCCTTCATTGATTCGCGAGAGCTGCGTGTCAATACCTTAATGGCAGCCTTTCCATTGCCGATTTCTACGATAGCCAGGTTAGAAGAAGTTTCCACTGTATCCGGGATAGTCGGGATGAAACGTTCTACTCCATTCGGACATGCATAAATCGCGTCCACCAGGTTGTCACGGATTTCTTCCGGCACCATCATCTTCGGCAAGTCCACACGCTCTGCCGTAAAGCTGATGTTGTCTTCAATGGTCGCGAATTCATCACGCCATACCTGTTCGCATTCACCACGAATGCCAGCACATCTTCTACCTCCGAAGCCGGTACGGTAATCACTACTTCACATTCACGCGGAATGGCGTTGCGCATGTTTCCACCTTCCCATGACACCAGACAAGCCTCATCGTAAGCAATCACCTGGTTCATGAAGCGAGCCATCAACTTGTTGGCATTGGCATGTCCCCAGCCAATCTGAATACCAGAGTGACCACCACGCAATCCTTTCAGTGTTACCTTCAGTGCCACGTCTTCCGGATCTGTTTCTTCTTCCTTGTATTCCAAAGTAGCCGTCAGGTCTTCTCCACCTGCACAGCCAATATAAAGTTCACCTTCTTCTTCCGAATCCAGGTTCAGCAGGATTTCTCCTTCCACCGTGCCCTGTTTCAAGCCGAACGCCCCATACATACCGGTTTCTTCATCGGCAGTAATCAGCGCAGTCAGCGGACCGTGTTTCAAGGTCTTGTCTTCCATAATGGCCATGATGGCTGCCACACCCATACCGTTGTCTGAGCCTAATGTGGTACCTTTAGCCTTCACCCATTCGCCGTCTACATAAACCGGAATAGGATCTTTTTCAAAATCATGCTGTGTATGTTTGTCTTTCTGAGGAACCATGTCCATGTGAGCCTGAAGGATGACAGACTTCCGGTCTTCCATACCCGGAGTGGCCGGTTTGCGATAGATTATGTTTCCAGCCTCATCCTGAAATGATTCCACACCTACCTGCTTGCCGAATTCCAGCAAGAAAGCCTGAATTTTTTCCAAATGTCCAGACGGACGAGGAATTTGCGTCAACGAATAGAAATGCTTCCACACATTCTGCGGAGCCAAAGAAAGAATTTCGTTCATATTATATTTTTTGATTTTATTCCGGAAAAGCAATTTCACTTCCCGGTCCGTTTCTTATTTACAAGTGGTAAGGCTACAAGCCCGTAAACACCTAGCAAAATTAATAAAAAGGTTTGAATACCGTGCACCAGCAGGGCAAATATTCCGGCATCTTCCTTTCCTACCCCATACATCATCATCATGGTAATGACCGCAAAGTGCCACGGACCTGCTCCGTTAGGAGTAGGAACGGCCACTGCAATACTGCCCACCACAAACATCACCAGTCCGGGCATCCAGCCCAGTGAGGCAGAAAAGTCAAAGCAATAAAAGCTTACATAAAATTGCAGGAAATAGCATGCCCAGATGCCACGGTGTAAAAAGCGAACAGCCACGGATGTTTTACATGCCGAAGCGACAAACATCCGGCCCACACATCGTTCAATATGCCGCGCACTTTCGCAAATACCGTCAATTGCGGACCAGGAAAAACGCCAGCACGCCCAAGGCGAACAGACAGATGAGGGTGATATAAAAGTTGGTGGAAGTAAACAAGCCCGTAAAGAAGCCCATGTTCGTACCGGTCTTTTCAAAGAATGCCGCAAACACACGCGACTGGAGCAACAGCGTCACTACGGTAATCAGCAGCACACAAATGGTATCAATGAGACGCTCCGTCACCACCGTACCCAGCGATTTGGAGAAAGAAACCCCGTCGTACTTCGACAGGATACCGCAGCGGGAAACCTCCCCCACACGCGGTACGACCAGATTGGCCGCGTACGACACAAAAACCGCATACACACTGTTCGACACCTTGGGGTATTCACCTAACGGGGCTAACGTCAGATTCCAGCGCCAGCCGCGGAACAGATGTCCCAACACACCAAACACCAGCGAAAAGGCCATCCAGCCATAATTCATGCCGCCATCCAGCACGCTCCACACACGCCGGAAATCAAAATCGTGGTATGTCCAAAGCAGAATAGCCGCTCCGAGTACCAACGGAAGCGCTATCTGGAAGACCTTATTTAGTACTTTTTTTAAACCTGTTCGTTCCAAAATCAGTCTGTATATAAAGATTTATGTTTAACTTTGCAAGTCACAAAGATAATACGAACATTTAAAACCTGAGGTATGAAATTAGTTAAACCTAAAAAGTTTTTAGGACAACACTTCCTGAAAGACCTGCAAGTGGCACAAGACATAGCCGACACGGTAGACGCCTGCCCGGCCCTTCCCGTTCTCGAAGTAGGTCCCGGAATGGGAGTTCTCACCCAATACCTGCTGAAAAAAGACCGCCCGCTCAAGGTGGTGGAGCTGGACTTTGAATCGGTGGCTTACCTGCGTGAGAATTTTCCGCAATTAGGAGACCATATCATCGAGCAGGATTTCCTGAAAATGGACCTCCGGCAACTTTTCGACGGACAGCCTTTTGTGCTGACCGGCAACTATCCCTACAACATTTCTAGCCAGATATTCTTCAAGATGCTCGACTACAAGGACTTGATTCCCTGCTGCACGGGCATGATTCAGAAGGAAGTGGCCGAACGCATCGCGGCTCGTCCGGGCAACAAGACCTACGGCATCCTGAGCGTACTGATTCAAGCCTGGTACAGCGTGGAGTACCTGTTCACTGTACACGAACATGTGTTCAATCCTCCTCCCAAGGTGAAGAGCGCCGTCATCCGCATGACCCGCAACGAGACCAAGGAGTTGGGATGCAACGAGCAGTTGTTCAAGCAGATTGTCAAGACGACATTCAACCAGCGCCGCAAGACGCTCCGCAACTCCATATCTCCGATTCTGGAGAAAGGAAATCCGCTCAGTGCCGACCCTATCTTCAACAAACGGCCTGAACAGCTTTCCGTACAAGACTTCATCGACCTGACCAACCGGGTGGAAGAAGCCTTGAATTCCTCAGCCGCAAAGGCCGAGTGACCCTGCACACGAGACTTACAGACTACGATAACAACCCTCATCAGGAGTTTACAAGATGAATAGCGAAGATATTAAATTAGTCACCGAACTGATTGAGAAGAAAGATTCCGACCAGTTAAAAGAAGTCATCAAGGACCTGCATCCGGCCGACATCGCCGAGCTGTGCAACGAGCTGGACGCAGAAGATGCCCGCTTCATCTACCTGCTGCTGGACAACGAAACGGCAGCCGACGTACTGATTGAAATGGACGAGGATGCACGAAAGAAATTCCTCGAAATACTTCCCCCTGAAACCATCGCCAAGCGCTTTGTCGACTACATGGATTCGGACGATGCCGTAGACATCATCCGTGAAATGGACGAGGACAAGCAGGAAGAGGTGCTTTCGCACATTGAAGACATCGAACAGGCAGGCGACATCGTCGACTTGCTGAAATACGACGAAGACACCGCCGGTGGTTTGATGGGTACGGAAATGGTGATTGTGAACGAGAACTGGAGTATGCCCGAATGCCTGCGCGAAATGCGACTGCAGGCAGAAGAAATGGACGAGATATATTATGTATATGTGGTAGACGACGATGAACGTCTGCGCGGTGTATTCCCGCTGAAAAAGATGATTACCAGTCCGTCGGTTTCCAAGGTGAAACACGTGATGAAGAAGGACCCGATTTCCGTCCATGTGGATACGCCCATTGAAGAGGTGGTGCAGACCATTGAAAAGTATGACCTGGTGGCCGTTCCCGTGGTCGACAGCATCGGCCGTCTGGTAGGGCGCATCACCGTAGACGACGTAATGGACGAGGTTCGTGAACAGGCCGAACGCGACTACCAGTTGGCATCCGGTTTGTCACAGGACGTAGAAACAGACGACAACGTGTTCCGCCAGACCACCGCGCGCCTTCCGTGGCTGCTCATCGGTATGCTGGGTGGAATCGGTAACTCCATGATTCTGGGCAACTTTGACTCTACCTTTGCCGCTCATCCGGAAATGGCGCTTTACATTCCCCTTATCGGTGGAACGGGAGGAAACGTAGGAACCCAGTCCTCCGCATTGGTCGTGCAAGGTCTGGCCAACAGCTCACTGAACGCCGAAAACACTTTCAAGCAGGTGCTGAAAGAATCCGTTGTAGCCCTTATCAACGCCACCATTATTTCCATGCTGGTGTATATCTACAACTTCATCCGTTTCGGAGCTACGGCTACGGTCAGTTATTCGGTATCCATCAGTCTGTTTGCGGTAGTCATGTTTGCCTCCATTTTCGGCACCCTGGTGCCTATGACACTGGAAAAGCTGAAAATCGATCCGGCCATTGCCACCGGCCCGTTTATCTCCATTACCAACGACATTATCGGTATGCTCATGTACATGGGAATTACCGTATTATTATCCTAAATTTTTGTTAAAGAAAAACGCAAGTGCGTTTGAGGTAAAACGCAAAGTACATTTTACTTCAAACGCACTTGCGTTTTAATCAAAACGTCCTTGCGTTTTCTTTCAAACGCAAAGACGTTTTTTTCACCCCCTCTACAAGCCCTTCTGAGCCACATTCCTCGTCTTTCTATTTCTAAAAATGATTCTTACCTTATAGTTTTTTTCTGAAAAAGTATGAAAATCAGATTTTTTTTCTTTAATTTGTAAGAACCTTTACTAATGGTAAAGAAAAAACTAGGATATTATACTCTTTAAAATCTATATACGATGGAAGTAAATGAAACCAACCGCCCATTAACCGAAACTCCGATGGAACAATCCATTGAAGCACCGGTTCCTACTGTTGAAGACACCGAAAAGGAAACATCCGCTCCCAAACAGACACTGGAAGAAGTGGTGCAACGCCTCAAGGAAATCAACGAGAAAAACGACCTGACCGACAAGCAGGAAATCGATTCACTTAAACAAACGTTCTATAAACTACAAAAAGCCAAATCAGAAGCGGCACGGAAAGCTTTCATCGACGAAGGGGGAAAGGCAGAAGACTTCACTCCGGAAACAGAACCGGCAGAAGAAGAGTTCAAAGCTGTCATGAACGCCATCAAGGAGAAGAGAAATGC
>ENA-OPYS01000019-OPYS01000019.1-human-gut-metagenome-genome-assembly--contig:-NODE-19-length-25280-cov-1.270664_pt1 | contig 25280 bp, 29 predicted proteins | sample MGYA00242635_ERZ504478 | MGnify/ENA primary metagenome ERZ504478 (study PRJEB26092, sample SAMD00036246) | human gut metagenome | host: Homo sapiens | study: EMG produced TPA metagenomics assembly of... | reverse complement strand
ATCAACTAAAATATATAGAATGGAAAAGTTAGTAATTGCGGGACGCGAATTTAGCTCCCGCCTTTTCCTGGGAACAGGAAAATTCAATTCCAATGAAGTAATGGAACAAGCTATCCTGGCTTCGGGTACGGAAATGGTAACTGTTGCCATGAAACGAATCGACATGGATAACAAAGAGGACGACATGCTGAAACATATCATCCACCCCCATATCCAGTTGCTCCCGAATACCTCGGGCGTGCGCACCGCAGAAGAAGCCGTGTTCGCCGCACAGATGGCCCGCGAAGCCTTCGGCACCAACTGGCTGAAACTGGAAATCCATCCCGACCCGCGCTACCTGTTGCCGGATTCTACCGAGACCCTGAAGGCTACGGAAGAACTGGTGAAACTGGGATTCGTGGTATTGCCTTACTGCCAGGCCGACCCGACCCTGTGCAAGCGTCTGGAAGAAGCCGGAGCGGCTACCGTGATGCCGCTGGCTGCCCCCATCGGTACGAACAAGGGATTGCAGACACGCGACTTCCTGCGCATCATCATCGAGCAGAGCAACGTGCCGGTGGTAGTGGATGCCGGTATCGGTGCACCGAGCCATGCGGCTGAAGCCATGGAAATGGGTGCCGCTGCCTGCCTGGTAAATACTGCCATCGCCGTAGCCGGAAATCCGGTGGAAATGGCCGTAGCCTTCAAGGAAGCTGTCATTGCCGGACGCCGTGCCTACGAAGCCGGACTGGGTATTCAGGCCGATAACCTCGTGGCATCTGCCTCCTCTCCCCTCACTTCTTTCTTGAATGAATAAATCCTGATTTTCTCAACCGGTAGGGACTGTTCCCTACCCGCAAACAAACCCCGATTTATATGGAAAAAGAAAAAGACCAAAAAGCATACGCCCATGCAGAGAAAGCCTACATGCAGGGCACCCTTTTCCCCTTTGTAAAGGTAGGCATGCAGAAAGTGAACCTCACCCCGACGGTGACCGTAGTAGACGGCAAGAAGGTAATGACACCTAATGCGCCGGTGTACGTGTACGACACGAGCGGCCCGTTCAGCGACCCGAACATTGAAATCGACCTGAAGAAAGGACTGCCGCGCATGCGTGAGAGCTGGATTACCTCACGCGGCGATGTGGAACAGTTGCCGTCCATCACTTCGGAATATGGCAAGATGCGCCGTGACGACCACTCGCTCGATCACCTGCGCTTTGAACACATCGCCCTGCCTTACCGTGCCAAGGAAGGCCACTGCTGTACGCAGATGTACTACGCCAAACAGGGCATCGTGACACCGGAAATGGAGTACGTAGCCATCCGTGAGAACATGAACTGCAAGGAACTGGGCATCGACACCTACATCACGCCGGAATTCGTGCGCGACGAGATTGCCGCCGGACGTGCCGTACTGCCTGCCAACATCAACCACCCGGAATCGGAACCGATGATTATCGGCCGCAACTTCCTGGTGAAAATCAATACCAACATCGGTAACTCGGCCACGACTTCAAGCATTGACGAGGAAGTGGACAAGGCGGTGTGGAGCTGCAAATGGGGCGGCGACACGCTGATGGACCTGTCGACGGGTGCCAACATCCACGAAACTCGCGAATGGATTGTGCGCAACTGTCCGGTGCCGGTGGGTACCGTGCCCATCTATCAGGCACTGGAGAAGGTGAACGGCAAGGTGGAAGACCTGACCTGGGAAATCTACCGCGACACCCTCATCGAGCAGTGCGAGCAGGGAGTGGACTACTTCACCATCCATGCCGGTATCCGTCGTCACAACGTACACCTAGCCGACAAGCGTCTGTGCGGTATCGTGAGCCGTGGCGGAAGTATCATGAGCAAGTGGTGCCTTATCCACGACCAGGAATCCTTCCTCTACGAACACTTTGACGACATCTGCGACATCCTGGCTCAATATGACGTAGCCGTATCATTGGGCGACGGATTGCGTCCGGGCTGTATCGCCGATGCCAACGACGAGGCTCAGTTTGCCGAACTCGACACAATGGGCGAGCTCGTGCTCCGTGCCTGGGAAAAGAACGTACAGGCCTTTATCGAAGGTCCGGGACACGTGCCCTTGCACAAGATTCGTGAGAACATGGAGCGTCAGATCAGCCACTGCCACAACGCACCATTCTACACCCTCGGCCCGCTGGTGACCGACATCGCTCCGGGTTACGACCACATCACTTCGGCCATCGGTGCCGCACAAATCGGCTGGCTGGGTACGGCCATGCTGTGCTACGTCACTCCGAAAGAACACCTGGGTCTGCCCAACCGCGAAGATGTACGTACGGGTGTGATCACCTACAAGATTGCCGCCCATGCAGCCGACCTGGCCAAAGGTCATCCGGGCGCACAGATTCGTGACAATGCCCTGAGCAAGGCCCGCTACGAGTTCCGCTGGCGCGACCAGTTCCACCTGAGTCTCGACCCCGACCGTGCGCTGGAATACTTCAACGAGGGACGTCACACCGACGGCGAGTACTGCACCATGTGTGGTCCGAACTTCTGTGCGATGAAACTCAGCCGCGACCTGAAAACAATTAATAATGAATAATGCATCAGGCCAGCATCTTTAACTTTTAATTTTTAACTATTAACTATCGAAATGTTTAGTGACGAATTAGAAAAAATAAGCTGGGAGGAGACGACCAAGGCCATCTACTCCAAAACCGAGGCCGACGTGATTCGGGCACTCGGAAAATCACGGTGCGACGTAGACGATTTCATGGCACTCATCTCGCCGGCTGCCGAAAAGTTTCTCGAACCTATGGCACGACTCAGCAAGAAATATACCGAAGAACGTTTCGGACGTACCATGTCGATGTTCATCCCGCTCTACATCACCAACTCGTGCACCAACTCGTGCGTGTACTGCGGCTTCCACATCAGCAACCCCATGGCGCGTACCATCCTGACACCCGAAGAGATTGAAAACGAATACAAGGCCATCAAGAAGCTCGGCCCGTTCGAAAACCTGCTGATTGTGACGGGTGAAAATCCGGCCAAGGCGGGTGTGCCCTACATTGCCAAGGCGCTCGACCTGGCCAAGCCGTATTTCTCGAACCTGAAAATCGAGGTGATGCCGCTCAAGACGGAAGAGTATGCCGAACTGGTACACCACGGACTGAACGGTGTAATCTGTTTCCAGGAAACGTACAACAAGGCCCGCTACAACGTGTACCACCCGTGCGGCATGAAGTCGAAGTTCGAATGGCGTGTCAACGGGTTCGACCGCATGGGCCAGGCCGGCGTACACTCCATCGGCATGGGTGTGCTTATCGGACTGGAGGACTGGCGTACAGACGTGACCATGATGGCTTACCACCTGCGCTACTTGCAGAAGCATTACTGGAAGACGAAGTACAGCGTGAACTTCCCGCGCATGCGTCCGGCCGAGAACGAAGGTTTCCAGCCTAACGTCATCATGAGTGACAAGGAGCTGGCACAGGTCACTTTCGCCATGCGCATCTTCGACCACGACGTGGACATCTCCTACTCTACCCGCGAACCGGCCAATATCCGCGACCACATGGCTTCACTGGGTGTGACTACCATGAGTGCCGAGAGCAAGACCGAACCAGGCGGATATTACACCTACCCGCAGGCACTGGAGCAGTTCCATGTGAGCGACGAACGTACAGCCGTAGAAATCGAGAAGGCCCTCAAGGCATTGGGACGCGAACCGGTATGGAAGGACTGGGATGCTTCGTTCGACCACGTGGCACAGTCGCACGCCACCGCCGCTACGGCCCGCTGAAAAGCCCTCCGGAACACTCTCTGAAAAACGCCCTTACGTTTTCCCTGAAACGCAAGTACGTTTTACTTCAAACACAAGTGCGTTTTGATGGAAACACAAGGACGTTTTTCCAAAACGCAAGTGCGTTTTTCAAGACAAGTATAACCCTCTTCAGAAGGCATCCTGAGGCCATTATCCCGACTTCCGGATGCCTTTCTGTCTTTACTCACTTTATTCCCCTTTTAACCTTATGAAACTGACCGAAAAGAAGCGTCACGCTACAACCGACAGATTCTGCTCGACGAAATCGGCGAGACAGGACAACTCCTGCTGAAACAGGCCCGCGTACTCATCGTGGGAGTGGGCGGACTGGGGTCGCCCATTGCCCTCTACCTGGCCGGTGCCGGAGTGGGTACCATCGGGCTGATTGACGACGATACCGTGAGCGAGACCAACCTCCAGCGGCAGGTGCTCTACAGCGAACCTGAAATCGGACTCTCCAAGGCCGAACAGGCCAAGTTGCGCCTGCAGGCCCTCAACTCCGACATCCGCGTGGAAGCCTGGAACGAGCGGCTCACCCCGCAGAATGCCGAATGCTTCATTGCCAACTACGACATCGTAGTGGACGGCTGCGACAATTTCCGCACGCGCTACCTCATTAACGACACCTGCGTGCGGCTGGACAAGGTGTACGTGTACGGTGCCATCCGCGAGTTCGACGGGCAAGTCTCCGTGTTCAACTACCAGGGCGGTCCCGACTACCGCACCCTCTTCCCCGACGAAGAGGAAATGCTCGCCATGCCCCACCCCTCCAAGGCCGTGCTGGGTGTCACTCCGGGCGTAGTAGGCTGCGTGGAAACCAGCGAGACGATAAAAGTCATCCTGGGCAGTCCATACGTGCTGAGCGGAAAACTCTGGCACATCGACCTGCGAAGTCTGGAAAGTTACGTCATTTCGCTGGTATAGTTTCCCGTCCGACCCGCTGAAAATCACGGTTTTCAGTGATGCACAGCTTCTCAGATAGCCTTACTTTTGTACAAACGTAAATTATCCTATTATTCTTATCTTTAGTATGAACAAAAGTAAAGCAACGACAGCCCTGAAATCGCTGCTGGTTTCAGGCTGTGCCCTTTTTGTGTGGGGCATGACACCCGTATTTTTAGCCTCCACCCTTACCTCGTGCGAAAAATTAGAGGATATTTTAGGAGGTGGTGATGATGATGAAGACGATGGAGACGGAAGCAGCTCAGGCAATCTGAACGGAGTGGGTACTACCGACGGAGCGGCTCCCTATTTCAATCTGGAAACGACTCGCATCGAAGTGCCTGCCGTAAGAGACGGAGAAGGCATACAGGTGAAATGCCAGACCAACATCATGAGCATGCGTTATGTGCTGGAGAAATTCAAGAAATTCAGCGAAAGTGAACTGACTGAACAGAAGGACTATTCGTTCATCCTGGAAAATCCGGAGTATTCATTCTACGGCGAAGAGTACCTGCAGTATTACACCAACTACTCCAGCGAGAAACAGACCGACAACCTGCTGATTTATGCCACCGACAAAGACAGTCTGCTGGCCACCATCCCCATCGAACAGGCGGCTGCCCCTCATATCAGCGTGACCAAGGCAGATGCAGGTGTCAATGAAATCACACTGACACTAGAAGGACAGAACGACGCCCGTTTCTATTCCACCTACATCTCAACAGACAGCATCCCCTTGTTCGAAGTCATTCAGGATTTGAAGAACGGAGGCTCAGGACTTCCTTTTGAATACCTCTTCGACCTTCAAAGCCAGCCTACGTGTACCTTCTCCGGGCTGACGGAAGCAACCAAATACTACATCTACCTGCAAGGCGGTACGGAACCGGGGCCTCTGCATGGACTTTCACTGTACACCGTTACTACTGCCATGCGCGGCAAGGAAGATGCGCTGATTATGAAATACGCGTTGAACAATCTGAACAACCGCACGGTATATCTTCCGTTCGAAGGACGGGTGAAAGGCGTCATCGACTGGGGCGACGGGGTGACCGAGGTGCTCGACAAGTCATACGTATATTCGGCCGACCTGTCACACGTTTATGCCCAAGGTGCTGAATCTACCGTAGAAGTAGCTTTCAAAGGTACGGTAGAGTCTCTGGCAACCAACAGCACAACCAAGGGAGAAATCCTCAAGAGTTCACTCATCGGCATCACACAATGGGGTACGCCCGAACTGAAAACACTGAGACTGGAAGACGTTACCGCACTGACCCAGCTGGCTGCCGACACCAAAGGAGCACTGTCCGCCATCACGGACTTCACCTCCTGCTTTGAAGGCTGTACGGGACTGACCAACCTCCCCGAAGACCTGTTTGCCATGGCAACCGGTGCCCAAACGTTCGATAGAGCCTTCCAGGGCTGTACGGGACTGACTTCACTTCCGCTCAATCTCTTCGCCCAGAATTCCAGTGCCCGCAACTTTAACGCTACCTTCTCCGGCTGCACAGGATTGCTCTATCTGCCCGAAGACCTCTTTGCAAATAACAAAGACATCTATGTCATGAACGATGTGTTCAGCGGATGTGAAAACCTGAAAGAGATTCCGACCGGACTGTTCCGTAACAATACCCGTTTAGGATACATACAATGTGCCTTCTCAGGATGCAGCTCGCTCACCAGTCTGCCCGAAGGACTGTTTGCCAACTGTCCGGGCATACAGAGTGTGTCAGAAATCAACTCCGTCATGGATGCTTACGGTCTTTTCTCGAATTGCACCTCATTGACTGAAATCCCGGAAGACTTGTTTGCCAGTATGACCAAGGTTACCAGATTAGATGGCATATTCAAGGGATGTACCTCCCTCCGCGAGATTCCCGAAAAGCTGTTTGCAAACAACGCACAGGTGATTTCCATGTGGGAAGCCTTTGCCGGATGCAAGAGCCTGCAACGTATTCCTACTGGACTGTTCGACTCCATGCGCACCCTGCAAGCTGTCCGCCTCTTGTTCAAAAGCTGCAGTTCGCTCACCGGCGAATCGCCCTACACCCTGATAAGCGGAAAAAAGGTACACTTGTATGAACGTAAGGATTACCCGAATGAATTCCTTGAAATCACCAGTCACACCAGCGCGTTTAACAACTGTACGAACCTGACCGACTATGAATCCATTCCGAGCAACTGGAAATAAACGAGTCCCGATTTTTGCATAATTATCCTTCCCCTGCCAGAGCAAGATAAAAAACACGCTTGGCAGGGGATTTTTCATGCCTCAATTTCCAATCTCTGTTTTTATTGCTAACTTTGAGATCAAACCTTTATCAAAAAACTAATGTTACTCAGAATTTTAGGTTATCTCTGCCAGTTGTGTTTCATTATTGGCCTTTATTATGGGCTCAAAAGCCAGGAAGCGTTTTCTGCAATACACCGTTTGCATACTGGCCATGCTGATTCTCTTACAGCGTATATTCATTGACTTATTCTGGAAAAAAGAAAACACTTAATACTTTATTCCTCATGCACACGAAACAACTCACTAGCATCCTGCTGGTATTCCTCTGCATCTTCTGCTTCACCAGCTGCAATCACGACGACGTGAACTTTCCTACCTTCACATTCAATGAAAACGGAGAATGTGAACCAGCGTCTGTCACCCCCATTTCTTCCGCCCGCTTCGAAGAAGCCGTAGTGGGATACGGCTGGAAGCACGTCCACACCTACGAAATCAATCCCGACGGCACTTGCCAGACGCAGGATTATTACCAAGACCTGACAGGTGCAGGCCCTACTCAATATTACATGGAAAGCAACTCTTCCCTGAAGAAATACATGTACATTGACGCCTATCCTGCATGGGGATTCCGGACAGTCACTTATACCTTCTCGGATGGAAACCGACTGCTCAGCAACCAGAACACAGTGTTCCAGATACTTTCTGTGAACGGCAACACAATGGAAATACTTGACCAGCTGGGGGTACGGGCAGGCGGAACCGAAATCTACGGTTATTCCATCTACCAGCGGATGACGAATCAGGAACTGGAAGAGGTGCAGAAAACATATCACACAGATTTGTCGGACGTCCACGAACTGACCGTATCGGTACAGGAAAATCCGCTCATCATCTCCGGAAAAGAAACGGAATTCGATGTGCTGAGCAGCAACGGTCCTTTCACTTTCAAACCAGCCAGAGAAGGCAGTTGCGAAATCACTTCACAAGGGAATCATGTCAAGGTCAAGCTGCTGAGCAACGGAGTATATCTCACAGGCTACGACCGTCTGCGTCATTGTGAGGTGGTCATCTTCTCTACGGACGAGGAACTGGAACCCGAAGGTACGGACATCTATGACTTCACGTAACACGGAAATCACCGTCAATCCGGAAAAGAAACTTTTTGCGCCCGATGGTCACGAAATCTCCTACGACCTCGGCAGCATGGAAGTCACCCCGCGCAAGGAATACACCGGAAGTATCCTGAGCCAGTATGCTCCCGTGGCCTTGCTTGCCGTGGACACAAACGGACAGGCACGCTATCTGCGCATGAACAGCGGCAAAATCAGCTTCAAGGACCTTCTTCCGCAAGAAGAGCTCGACCAGTTGACGGAAGGTACAGACGGGGCTTCTCTCACCTACAAGCTGGAACTGATTACACCCGACTGCGAGGTGTTCCAGGTTCTGCCTTTCAAAATCACCTATAAAAAATAGTGCAAGTTCCATGAAACTTATCCGCCTGCTTCCCATATTGCTTGTCATCGGACTCTCATGCCTGACGAGTTGCCAGAAAGAAGAAATTCCGTCTGCCGACAACGAACGGACACTCTTCATGTACCTGCCGTGGTCCACCAACCTGACGAGTTATTTCTACCAGAATATCGACGATATGGAAGATGCCATCTCCCGCAGAGGGCTGGACAAGGAGCGGGTGCTCGTCTTTCTGTCCACCAGTTCCACGGAAGCAGAACTGTTTGAAATCACAGTCAATAACGGTACCTGCACCCGGCAGATACTGAAAGAATATACCCGCCCCGCATTTACGACCGAGGAGGGTCTCACGGGAATTCTGAACGACATGAAATCGTTTGCTCCCGCCAAAACCTACTCCCTGATTGTGGGCTGCCACGGCATGGGATGGCTGCCCGTCGCCCAAAGCAAGGCACGTACCGCTACGAACCCCCCGCTATCACTGGGAGTACTCACACACTCCCCTGACCCGCTTTTTCGGGGGACTGACAGCGGAATACCAGACGGAGATAACCACCCTCGCCGAGAGTCTCTCCAACTGCGGATTGAAAATGGAATACATCCTGTTTGACGACTGCTACATGTCTTCGCTGGAGGCAGCCTACGACCTGCGCCACGTGACCCGTCACCTGATAGCCTGCCCCACGGAAATCATGGTCTACGGCATGCCTTACTCCCACATTGGAGAATACCTGCTGGCGGAAAATCCCGACTACAGCGCCATCTGCCAGACCTTCTATCAATTCTATTCCAGTTACACATACCCCTACGGTACCATTGCCGTGACCGACTGCTCCCGACTGGACGAACTGGCTCTCCTGATGAAAGACATTCATTCCCGCTATTCGCTGGACGACTCACAAACGGCCTCCATTCAGCGTATGGACGGCTATTCTCCCGTGATATTCTATGATTTCGGCGATTACGTCCGTGCCCTTTGCGGCAACGATGCAGAGCAGCTGACCCAGTTTGAAACCTTGCTGGAACAAGTCGTTCCCTACAAGGCACACACCGAGAAATATTTCACAGCAGCCCGTGGTCCGCTTCCCATAGAGCATTATTCCGGCATCACCACCTCTGCACCCAGCACAAACAGCTTGGCAAGTTCCTACTCGCAGACTTCGTGGTATCTGGCTACGCATTGATAATGTGCTATCTCTATTCCAGATTTGAACCATAAAAATAAGCAGCCGTAGCACCTCCGTCTACCAGAAAATCAGAGCCGGTGATAAAGGCCCCCCGGTTGCTCATCAACAGTTCGGCCACATTCGCCACCTCGTCGGCCGTGCCGGGACGATGCGCCGGACATTGGGCGAACATCTTCTTATAGAACTCCCCACGTACCCCGTTGAACTCGTCAAGTGCCAGTGGAGTGACGATAATACCTGGAGAAATGGAATTCAGACGGGCACCTCGTTCACCCCATCTCACTGCCTCGGACATGACACGCTTCACGTTGCAACGTTTCGCCAGCTGGTAGGCATGGAGCGTATCGCGGATGTGCGAGGGTTGCAGTACCTCCAGACTCAACAATTCTTCCGTCGGTGTACAAGCTAGCTGTGCATCGATTTCAGCACCAAGGGCCGGCAAGCGGTGTCCAGATTGACTGGCTATCGTAACGCCCGTTCCACCCTGCCGGATAACTTTCCCAACTTCTTCCAACAATACCGCCGTACCGTACAAGTCGACTTTCAGAATGGTCTCGACCGAGGCTTGCGAAGGAGACACTCCTGCCGCATTGACCAGCATGGCTATCTCTCCATATTGCTGTGCCGTCTCAATCAGTCCGAGAATGGAGACGCGCGACGACAAGTCCATCTCCACCGGAAGCACATCAAATCCGGCACGGTTCATCGTATCGGCCACGACCTGCGCATTCTCCATCCGCTTGTCACCGACCACAATCTTCATTCCATATCCCATTCGCCGAGCTATCGCCATACCGATTTGTCCGGCACCCGTAAGCAACATTACTTCTTTTTCCATATCACACACTTTTAATATTTCCATCCGATTCCGCTACATAACGGTCCACTAAATCTTTCAAAGCCATACGGCTCTCCATTTCCTGTGTCATAGTTCTATAATATTTATCTGTTAATGTTATGGCAAAAGTAGTCCGTACCATTTTATCCGTTGTTATACAAAACACAGAATCCCTGCATGAAAACACAGATTTCAAGAGCAACGAAAACCAGAAACCGGAATCCTTTCGTACTTTTGTCGTCAGAAGCATTAAAAACGATGAAAACATCCTTATTAAACATCGAAACCGTTACAGAGTACGACGACATGCTCGGCGTAGAAACTCTGCATCCGCTGGTCAGCGTGATTGATCTTTCACAGGCCAAACCGATGCACCACATGCGGCATACATTCAGCTTTTACGTGATTTTTCTGAAAGACGAAAAGAACTGCGACCTGATTTACGGCCGCCAGCGATACGATTACCAGAAAGGCTCGGTGGTCTGTCTGGCACCCGGACAAGTGATCGGCATAGAAGATACGGGCGAAACGTTCCAGCCGCAAGGCTATGCGCTGTGCTTTCATCCCGACCTGATTCGCGGCACCAACCTCGGACGCACTATCAAGGAATACACGTTCTTCTCGTATGAAGTGAACGAAGCCTTGCACCTCTCGGAACGGGAACGACACACCTTCATCGACTGCCTGCAGAACATTCAGGAGGAATTGCAACACAGTGTGGACCGGATGAGCAAACGGCTGATTGCCAACCATATCGAGTTGTTGCTCAACTATTGCCTGCGCTTCTACGAAAGACAGTTCATCACCCGTCAGGATGCTCACCACGACATTCTAACCCGTTTCGAAACATTCCTGGACCAATATTTCACGGGAGACAATGCCGCACAAAAGGGATTGCCCAGTGTGAAACACTGCGCAAGCGAACTTTGCCTGTCAACCAACTATTTTGGCGACCTTATCAAAAAAGAAACAGGCAGAACCGCCCTGGAATATATACAAGACAAAATTATCAGCATCGCCAAAGAACAGCTGCTTCTCCCCTCAGAGTCCATCAGTCAGATAGCCTATCAACTCGGTTTCCAGTACCCGCAGCACTTCACTCGTGTATTCAAGAAAGCCACCGGAATGACTCCCAATGAATACCGGAGCAGCAAAACGGAGTATAAATAATACAATATTTTTCATCCGCCATAAGAAAGAGGAAGCACAGAATTCATTACATTTGCAGAAACCAAACCCGATATTTATGAATCGCAGACTACTATCCGTCACCGTGTTTCTGGCGCTGATGCTGACTTCCCTGCTGGCCGGACGCCATAACTACCACGTGACACGAAACGAAATAACAGCCGACCTGAATCAGGCACTGGCACTGACTTTACTGGAAAAGAAAGAGCCCATTGTGACACAAGATACGATACGGGCATACAAGCAGCTCCGGCGTACTTCGGGCGGACAGGTACTGATTGCCGTGTCCGACGAACGGTTCTGCCGACACCTGAAGAATCGGCGACTGAAGGAAACCTCTTTCCTCACGTTCGACGTGGTGGACAAGGAATATCAGGGTGGTTCGACGGATGAACAGGCCATCTACAGCGATACACTGATGATAAGAAACGGACACGCAGGCGAGACACTGGCCCTGAAAGGCTATACCCGTCTGTCGGCAGCGGCCGTATTCGGCATGTCCGACCAGCGCTTGCCTGCCGGACTGATGGCAGCGGCTATCCTCTGGGCCATCGGTTCGATGCTGTACTTACGGAAAAGAGAGAAAGAGAATCTGGTGCTGCAACCCGTCGAAGGATGCAGACAACCGGCTGAAGATGGTACACAATCTGCCGAAGATTTCGGGGGACTGACGTATTCGGATGCAGACGACCGTTTCTACGGCGCCGACCACACGCCTATCCGCTTCACCCCCATGCAACAGCAACTGATGCGGCTGTTCTGGCAGTCACCTTCCCACTCCATATCGAAAGAGGAAATCTGTGCGACACTCTGGCCCAAGAAAGACGATGCCAACGATACGCTCTACACCCTTATCCGCCGGTTGAAACCTATCGTAGAGGAGCATACACGGCTGAAAATCGTGGCCGACAGAGGACGAAACTATTCCTTGGAAATCAACGAATTGAAAAGCTGACAGCGAATTGTCAGGCAAATGTCAGCGTCGGTTTTTGACGCCTTCGTAACGCCCTCTTACTTTTGTTCCTGAAATTTACACACAGGAACAAATGAATACACTCAGATTACTTTTCCAGCAGGAGGCCGAAAGCCGGCTTCTGCTGACCATCTCCCGATTTCTGGCCAGCATCTTTCTTCTTTTATTGCTGGCCTTCCCCACTCTCGCACAAGAAGTAGCCTCCACCGTGGAACTAGGCGAAGTGGAAGTCAAGGCCGACCGGATTATCCACAAAACCGACGGCCTGCTACTCTATCCCTCCGAACAGCAGAAAGCTTCTTCCCGCTCGGGCTACAGTCTGCTCCAGCAACTCACCTTACCAAATATCCGTGTGGATGAGATGGGCCACAGCATCTCGGCCATCGACCAGCGGGGAAGTGTACAGATTCGCATCAACGGCATCATTGCGGACAAGGCAGAGATGCTGTCGCTCGACCCGAAGAGCATCCGCAAGATTGACTTCATCGACAACCCTGGTGTGCGTTATGGCGACGGCATTGCCTACGTCATTGACATCACTACCCGACGGGCAGACAACGGATATACTTTAGGAACCTCGCTCACCCAGGCACTGACTACCCGCGACGGCGATTACACAGTATACGGCAAATGGAACACGGAAAAGAGTGAGCTGTCGCTGAACTACAGCTTCGGCTACCGGGATTTTAAAGGAATACGGACGGAAGAAACCGCGCACTACCACCTGAACGACGGCTCCATTTATACCATCCAGCGCAACGACCTCGCCTCGCGCAACCGGAGTCTGAGCAACCAGATGAAACTGACCTACAACCTGGCCGACTCCAGCCGCTATGTGTTCCAGGCTTCACTGAGCGGCGACTTCAGTCACGTGCCGGGTGATTTCAGTCAGAAACAGATTGTGGACGGGACACAGACGTACACCGCCCTCGAACAGCAACAAAGCCAGAGCAGCAGTCCGGTGCTCGACCTCTACTACTTCCAGCAGTTCTCCCCCCGGCAGTCGCTTACCCTCAATGCCGTGGGCACATACATCGGCACCCGCTCCTCCGACAGCTACGACGAAGGTTCGCCCTACCGTTACGACGTGGACGGACGCACTTACTCCCTGCTGAGCGAGGCCATATACGAAAACCGGTTGAAGCCCTTCACCCTTTCTGCCGGCCTCAACTACAGCCAGAAATACACAAACAATGAATATACGGGCGATGTTTCTTCCGTCACCCCCATGCACCACAACCGCGTGTACCTGTTTTCGGAAATCAAGGGAGCGTGGGGCAAGCTCCGCTACTCGGCAGGCATCGGAGGCAGCTACCTGCACTACCGTCAGCAAGCCCATTCGTACGATTACTGGAGTTTCTGCCCGAAAGCAGCCCTGAGTTACAACTTCACTCACTCCCTGCAACTGAGTTACAATTTCCAGCTGAACGAACGCACCTCACGGGTGGCCATGATCAGCGATGCCGCCATCCGCACCAACCGCATGGAATGGACCGTAGTCAGTCCCGACCTCAAGCCCAACCGGGAGACGTATCACACCCTCCGGCTGTCGTACAACAACACCCGTCTGCAAGTCAATCTGCAAGGCTTCTACAAGAAATGTCCTCACCCCAACATGGCGGTGTACGAACGCACGTCCGACGACCGGTTCATCTACACCCAGCGCAACCAGAAAGAGATTGATGCCCTGCACGCCATGGCCTACGCAAGCTACTGGCTGATGCCGGAAAAGCTCTCCGTCACGGCCTACGGGGGACTGTTCCGCTGCTTCAACTTCGGCCACGACTACACTCACTGCTACACGTCTTACTTCTTCACAGGGGCCGTCAACGCCTACCTGGGCAACCTCTCCCTCCATGCCTACGCCGACAACGGCTCCCGCTTCCTGGAAGGGGAAACCAAAGGCTACAGCGGAAGCGACATCGCCCTGAAGGCCGCCTACAGCTACAAAGACTGGCAGTTTGCCCTTATCTGGCAACAGCCTTTCAACACAAATACAAAATGTTCGAATCGGAAGTCCTGAACCGGAACCTCCAGAAAACCACTGCCCTCTACAGTAGCGACGCCTGCAACCTCGTCAACCTGACCGTAACGTGGCGACTGACTAAAGGACGCAAGTTCCGCGCTGTCAACCGCTCCATCCAGCTGAAGGATAGTGATACGGGGATTATCCGATGAAAAAAGAAATTCTCAGGTAAGTATTCCGCTTGCCTGAGAATTTTTCAATGAGTTGCACGCTGCAACCACCGGTTACAACCGTTTCCCAACAGTACCCCCAAGAATACGCTCACAAAGATGCGCCAATCATCGGCAAGGCCCATCCATTGTGTGACGAACAGACAGAGACTGCACACTACGGCACTGACTACCAAGCTCCATAACAACGGTTTCATTTTCATAGGCATTTGTTTTGATTACAAGCGTAAAGATACAAAAACTTACCTAAAAACGACTTTTTGAGAAAGAAATAATTATTTCTGACAGACTTATTTGTCTAAACCACCCCGATAAAATCAAGAAACTTTGGCGGCACGCTCGAAAGTAACCGGAATGGCATACCTCACTTTCTCCGGTTTTCCGCTTTGCCGTCCCGGTTTCCATTTCGGCATCAGCTTTACTACCCGAAGAGCCTCTTCGTCCAATGCCGGATTCACTCCCCGCAGCACCACCGGATGAATAATGTTTCCTTCCTCATCTATCACAAACTGCACGATGACTCGAGGAATTACAACCGTTTCAGGCACAAGCGATTTGTCATAGTTCAGATTCTTCCGAATAAAATCCATCAAGGCCGACATGCCCCCGGGAAACTCCGGCATCTCCTCTACCTCGTCATACGCAATATCCATATCCTTTTCCTCTGCCACTTCCTGCAAAGGCTTTGAAGAAGGCTCCTTGTCCGAAGCATCCCGTTCTTCCACCTTGTGGCCAATCCGGAATTCCGCCGCAAAATACCAGTCGTGATAATTATCCCCAATATCCATTTTCTTCACCACACGATAGATGCCCGGCGTAAGCACATGAAGTGACGGATACAAACTGGCAGAAAAGGGATAAATCTTATTGGATGGAAGAATACGTTCTTCAGGTGTCCAAACTGTTGCTCTCGGTAAAGACAGCCATTTTTCTCCCTCCTTCCGAAGCACTCGGTACAGCGACCCCATTGAGATGCTCCGCCCGCTCCGGTTTACGATTCTCACCGCCACAGATTCCGTATTCAGCGGATACACCGCCTTCTCCGTGTACATCTTGATGCCGAAAGTATCCGTACACATCGGTTGAGTAAAATAAGTAGCTACATCCTCTTTTCCGTCGTTCACCACGATTGCCGCATAATTCAGCACCTTCTGCCGGAACTCTTTCCGCAATGCCTCCGAGTTCACCATCCACGACATATACAGCGTGTCATTATCCTGGAATCCCCCAGAATTCAGGTTTTCTATGACACGGTCCTTGGGATGCTTCTCCCTGTACCGGCTAATTTTGTCGAGCAGTTTCCGATGCTGAGCTTTGGATATAAGTTCAAACTCCGCGTATGCCGTACGTGTATTCCGGTTGAATGATTTGTAAATACGATACCTGCCGGGACGGTTCTTGTCCGTATAAAATTGAATAGTCTGCCGGTGTGTAGGATAATCGGGCGTAAACACCCACAATACATCGTTGATTATCGGATTGGTAGGCTGAGGTTCCCATTGCTTTAGTGCTTCGTTGTAATATACCAGACTATACCTTTCCCCACTGTCATATTTCTGATTCGCACGATTGGTAATGAAGACCTTGACCTTGGAAGTCGCTACAGGATAATAATCATATTCCGTACGCATAGAAAGCGAATCTGCAGAAAGAGGACGGCCGACAGGAATATCCCGTACCACCGGTTCCAGCACCATCGCCACCGGTTGAGGCGGAGTGTCTGTCGAAGTTTCCGTATCCGGTTCCTCTACTGCAAGTGTGTCATCCGTTACTTCCGGACTCTGTACTGCCGGAGGAGTCTCCTTTACCAAAGCAATATCCGGTTGTGCTTTTCGCTTGCCCGTGCAACCAACACACATCACACAGACCACCGCCACAAACAATTGAAAAATGCATTTGTTTTCATACGCTATTGGGATAATTAATTTGTATTCTGCACAGAAGGTTTAAACGCAACAGGAAAAGCAAACTTTACATTCCGGTTCTTCCCGGCTTGTCTGCCCGGTTTCCATTTCGGCATCAGACTGACGATGCGCAAGGCTTCTTCATCCAACGCCGGATTTGTACTCCGCAACACCACAGGGTTAGTGGCATTTCCCTTCTTATCTACTACTATTTGAATGATGACACGCTCCCTCTTTTCAGCCTTGTCATGCCGCAGGTTTTTCCGGATAAACTCCATTAAAGCAGACATACCACCGAGAAACTCCGGCATCTCCTCCACTACCTGATAAACTGTTTGCTCATCTTCCTTTCATTGTATTATCGATTTTTCCGTGAAACAATTGTCCGTTATTTATCTATCCAGAACTCGGCACTTACTGTAATTTCTTCCCTCCCGTCATGGAATGATTGAATAATCCGATATTTTCCGGATGTAATTCTATAGCAACTGACAGGATAACTAAAACAATAATAATCAGGAGCAAAGTTTAACTGCATACCTACATCTCCAAAGCCATACATTCCATTCATCTTTGCACCCATCCACGAACCGTTTTCCCATTTCTGCAATGTCCAGTCACCACCAAAAATCAGCGACTTACGCTTAGGATTCAATAGGATAGCATACACATTCTTCGTATCAAGCGGATAATGGTTCTGTATCATATTCATCCGCACAGTAGTCCCCAGCGTATCACAGTTCAGGCATTGTGCATCGGCAGGTCCAATCTGCATAACCTGTTTTTTTTGATGCCGTGCGATTGCATCCCAGTCCGCATATTGCCATCATCGCCACGAAATAAATATACCAGCTTTTCATACTCCACACATTTTTATTTAACCTCAAAACTGTCTATCAAAAGAATGTGTTCATCACCTCTACTAAATGATTTCTGAACACGGTATTTCCCTTTTGGGATGCAATATTCATTCAGTTTATAACGGAAGCAATACAGCAAAGGAGCCTTCTTTATCATAAACGCATCACTATTCCATACAATCGTATAGGAGGTATCCCTTTGCTCCGGCGGACACCATTTATCATTTTTCCACAAATAGAAACGCATATCCCGTCCGAACTCCAACGGAATGTCCGTCGGATTGCTTACAAATACATTAATCACGGGTACATTTTCTGTATATACTTCATATTCTGTCCACAGACGGGTTTCTCCGTCATATGCTTCAGGTAAATCTTTTGTATACCAAAGTTGACACTGACGTAATTCGTATGTTACTGTATCTTGAAATGAAGCACATGTATCAGCAACTACAATGGATGTCATACTGTCCGCACATCCGATAACAGCTGTAGAGGTAGCCTCCTGTACAGGCTGTCCAGGCTTATTTACACAGGCCGCCAGCAAAATCAATATAACACATGCAATCTCTTTTCTCATATTCATTCCATTTTAATGAAAACAATTATTCCTTTTATCTATTTCATCAGTATCGGTTTATCACACGATGTATAGCCGATGACCAGCACATCAGTATCCGGATTAACAGTAGCAGAAGAATCCAGTTTATATTGAACTACAAGTGTATCTTTACCTGCCTTCAATAAAGTAGGGACATTCATCACCTTTTTAAAAGTGTCCAATGCTGTTTTCCGAAACGACCGGTTGCTGCAAGAAATGATTTTCGGTTGCACTACATATCCGTTACTGTCCACTGCATATTCAATGCGAAGCAGACACTCTTTTCTCTTGCTCAGCAACTTTACCGGATATTTGCTTTCCTTATGTAAAGTCTTGATAAACCATTTATAATCACGAAATTCATCTAAAGATTTATCCAGACCAAATATTCCTTTCGGAGCCTCCTTGCGCCATGAAGTGCCAAACTTCTTATCCAGATAATCAAAAACCACCTGATTATAAGCTGTCAGCATATGATTGGGAACACCCAGATAACAGTCCAGTGTTCCATCTTTTTTCAATGGATAAAAAACGTCATAACTCACGCCGTACTTTATCCAGAAAAAGTGTGTGCGGATTTTTTGTTCCTGTTCTTCCGGTATTACCAGGCGCAGCTTGGGATGTCCCTTGAGGATATTTTCTTTCGACAACTCCGGCGAACAGTCATATTTCAAAATATAATCATACCATAAAGGAAGCACCATACGCAGCGTGTCATTATGCTGCGAAGGGAGAGTTATTACCGTATCACAAGGAGCCAGTCCCACATATTCCGCTTTCAGATGATAAGTTCCGGCCTCCAGCCCCTTTATCCGGAAGCAGCCGGTGGAATCTGTCAGCCATCCTTGAAACGATCGTTCAACCATGCTCAAATTGGAGCCAACCAGCACAGCATGTACCACATCATAAGGAGGACGTTGACGGACGGATTCACCATACACCCGACCCACAATCGTGTATTTTGCAGAATCACCCTTATTATGCGTTATATCTCCCCTCAAAGTTATAGTAAGATTCCGATATTCGCTCGTGTACTTTCCGTTGATGAAGAGCACCTCCCACGGATAAATGGATTTCAGCGTTTCTTTAAAAGCGAGGGCCAGCGGATGATTCCCGTCGTTTATCATTTTCCGCGAAGAACGCAGATAAATGAAACGTACGTCACAGTCTACGAAGTGACCGTCTTCCGTCATCTGAAAATCACTTATCGAAAAAATAATCCGTTCTCCCTGATACTCAGGAAACCGCTCCCAAGGAAACCGACGCACGATTTCCCCTTGTGCCTTCATCAGATTCAATCCGGCTCTCCGGTAATTGTGGTAAGTCTGTGTTTCCATCACTTTACCGTTTTGGACGGTCAGTACCTGTTCCGTTTCCATGTTGCGGTCGAACCCGTCATGCACGTATCTCACCACATCTCCTTTCCCAGCCCGAAGTTCCCCACTGAACCAGCGGGATTGAATTTCTCCAGCCTGACAATAAGCCGCAAAAAGCGATTGCAACTCCTTCACCTCATACACCCGTGTAGATTCCTTCTTGCTGACCTCATCGTAGACATCCGCTTCTACCCGTTGCAGGCAAAGATACCCGTCACGCACCTCCCAGAAAGCGGTATAGCCGCTATAATTGCCCGTAGACCGACTGACATTTTCCGGAAGAAAAGCTTCCATCCGCCTGCATAGCAGGGAGTCGTATCCTATAGGCTTTGCCATCAAAACCCATTCTTCTCCTTCCAGACGAATCACATCGCCCGATTGCCCTGTGGCTTTGAGCGTCAGCATCACGCCACACAGCAGAAGAAGCAATATCACTTTCTTCATACGAATCTGATTGTTAGGTAAATCTAGTTTTTAAAGATACGGAAAAGAAACGGCATTTCAAAGTTGGGAAAGGGATTAGAAAAACGAAGTCCTGTTTTCCGGGAAATACCGGTTTTATTTTTTACGTCTCCCGACCCTGAACCGTATGTTTTCAAAAGCAGAAACGTATGGTTCCGCACCGAAGAACATACGGTTCTCTTACGGGAAACATAGAAAACGCATTGAAGAAACAATTATGTCCTCAAGGCGTTTTCCAATATGTAAAGTTAGCAAGCTATTCGGCGTCTTCCTATTCCGCAAAGGCCGGAACAGGAAGATGCATGCCTGCCATTACCAGTCCGTTTTCACGGGCATATTGCAGGTAGTATTTGCGGCTTTTTATGGCTCCGGTCTTATCCATGTCATACTGCGCACAGATTTCCGGATGGCCTTTCTGCAAGGCAAACCCGTGAAACAAGTCACCAATTACCAGCAGTTTGCCCGCCTTATAAACGGTATGTCCCGGTGTATGTCCTATGGCCTCCATAGGGAGCACATTTCCGGGAAGCGTATCTCCAAAAGCAAAGAGATGCAGACGGTCTTTATAGGCATTCATCGTGGTCTCTACCTGTGCCCTTTTATCAGCCGGCATTTTCATCCAGGCATCATATTCCGCCTTTGAAGCATATACCTCAGCCTCGGGAAGACAACCTTACCGTCCTTCATCATTCCGCCGATATGGTCGCCATGAAAATGGGTAATAAACAAGCAGTCAATATCTTCAGGCTTTACATTCAACGATTTCAAGCCCTCCATCATCCGGCTATCAGGAGCACCGACACCAGTATCAAAAAGCATCCGCTTGCCATCACATTCAACCAAAAATGTACTGACGGAAGCCGGTATGCCCTCTTGAAGAGAAAGGCTATCCATCAGCGCATTCGTCGCATCCGGAAAGAGAGTACGCGGCATCAAGCGTGGGTTGGCATTGTCACGAATCCATGTCACCTTCATACCGTCCAGCGTCAGCGTAGCCAGCAGGCTGTCTTTCTGTAACTTTACCTGAGTGCATACAGCCTTTATCGTATCTGCATTCATTTCTTTCTCTGTTTTCTGTTTATTCTGCCCTCCGCAACCAAAAAACAAGAAGGCTGACAACACGACGGCACCCGCCATCACATAATTTTTCATACGTATTTGTTTTGTAGTTTCTTCTTATTGTCCCATCTCTACCTTCACTTCCTGAATGTTACGAAGCTCATCGCTGAAGTTGACACCAATCTTGTAGACCGTACGGCTGTCCTTGGCAAAGGGTGCGGCATAGCCTTTCTCCCGAATCTGGGCCAAAGCTTCGTCCGCGCTGCCGTTCAGCTTGAATTCCATGATGTACACGTAGTCTTGTGTCTGGAGCACCAGGTCGATCCGTCCGCGACTGGTGTGGTATTCCACCTGCACGTAGAAGCCCATCAGCTTGAAAATGATGTAGAGGATATTCTGGTAATGCACTTCGCGGTCACGTGCCAGCTCGTATGGAATGTCGGCAAACATAGTCTTCAACCGTTCGAAGAAATCGTCCACCTTGCCCGCCATTACTTCCTCCACAAAGCACTGAATCTGGTAGGGTGACTTGCTTACGCTCACCGAAGCGTAGTTGGGTAGCAGAAACTTGAAAAAGCCCTGTTCCACCTCGCGGTTGGGAAATCCCAACGTGTAGTTCTCGAACATCTTGTTGTAACCCTTGATGGTGAGGTAGCCACTCTGGTAGATAACCGGAATCGGGTCGGTTGAGGCCGTATCGATGCTGTCCAGCACCGGCTGGCTGGTGACGATATGTTCCAGTTCCTCTATCGGATAGTGGTGGAGCTTGAGCAGTTCGACAAGGTAAGTCGGTGTGCCTGTTTCAAACCAGTAGCTGCCGAACCGCCGGTTGGCAAAGGTATTCAGCAGGCTGAACGGATTATAGATATCGGGCGAAGGCCAGGTAAAATGATAACCGTCATATTTCTCCTTCAACTTCTGCAACGTTTCCTCTTTGCTCATTTCCTGCGAAACGGCAAGCCGTTCTATATAAGCTGTCATCTGTTCCTGCATTTCTTCCTGAGTGATGCCACAAATGGCGGCATAGGGCTTCAGCATACTGATATTCAAGATATTGTTCAGCTCGCTGAAGATGCTGAGTTGGGAGAATTTGGTAATGCCGGTCAGGAACACAAAGCGAAGATAAGGGTCGCACGCCTTCAACGGACTGTAAAAATTGCGCATCACGTTACGGAGAACGGGAAGATCCGTTTCCTCATGCATCACATCCAGCAAAGGCGCGTCATACTCGTCAATAAGGACTACCACCTGTCGGCCGGTCTGTTCGTTGGCACGCATGATGAGTGAAGTCATCCGGTCGTTCAGCTTCACAGCCTCCTCAGGCTTGCCATAAATTTGTTCATATCCGCTAAGCTGGAAGCTCAGCATGCTTTCCAACGTATCCTTGTCCACATGCTTCGCCAGACTCATGTCGAAGTGCAGCACCGGATATTCCGTCCATTCGGTTTCCAGCTTCTCAATGGCCAATCCCCTGAAAAGGTCCTTCTTCCCGGCAAAGTAACTGTGCAACGTAGAAGTCAGCAATGACTTGCCGAACCGGCGGGGACGGCTCAGGAAACAATATTTGGAGGCACCGTGCACCATCCGGTAAACATATTCCGTCTTATCTATATAGAGGTAACCCTTGTTGATTATTTCCTCAAAAGTCTGTATGCCTATCGGGCATTTCTTCAATTGCTGCTGTTCCATCATTTTTTCCATTTTAACATTACCGCTACGAAGATAAACAAATTCCGCCACTTCCTGTTGCGTTTACCGCAAAATATGACTTCTTTTCTTCAGAAAAGAATTTTACGATATTGGTAAAGAAAAGCTATCCCATTTATTAGGTTATCCGTCTTCAGATCATCCAGCATTCGTTTTATCGCTTGCTGCAATTGTGGTATGTCTTCCAGGCAAATACGATAAATCTCATCAGCATCTACATCGAAATAATGATGTACTATTATATCACGTACCCCCATCACATACCTCCATGGAATCTCCGGATATTGAGCCAATAATTCTTTGTTTGTCACCTTATCCAGATTTTTAATGCTTTCTCCAATCGCAGTCAGTTTCATGCAGATACTATCCAGTTTCATCATACCGCTTTCACTCAATAGAAAATCATCCGGACAGGAGATATCCGAAAAACGAAAACTTATTCTTTCCAGAGATTTCTGTATCAAATCCAATATATGGAAAGCGATCAACGTGTCATACATAAATGCCCTCCCTCTGAATTCTTTCACGTAAAAATGAATCCATTCTATCTCGCAGGCGTACAATATCCACTTTGCAGCCCAATAATTCTTCAACTCTTGCTTTATACCCGCTAAAGCGAAAAAGCCATGCAGCTGACCTCCACACACACATCCACATCACTATTTCAGTCTGCTCGCCACGTGCCACAGACCCGAAAATACCCATACGCACAATGCCATATTTATGAGCATTCTCAGCCATATACTTACGCAATAATGCAATGTATTCAGATGTCGTTTTCATATTTTTCCTCCAAGTAGGTTTTCGCAAATATACAATTTATTTTTCTTCAGACAAAAGTTTCTCATTAAAGAATTTACTCAAAGCATCCCCATTATCTCCCTCACTTTTCCCTTCCACTCCCCCAGTTCACGTTCCGCCTCCCGTGACAGCGGCGGGTTGACATACCTGTAAAACTCGATACGCCTCTCATAGTGTTCTTCTATAACCGCCTTCACCTCGAAAAAAAGAAGAAGCGTCATGTTATTTTTTTTCTTCCAAGCTGGTAAAAAAGCCATTAGCCACATGGAGCTTACGCTCCAACTCCCGTCTGTGCAGATTCAACTGGCCCAGACGTTTCACTACCTCGGCAGCCAATTGCCGGGCCTGATCAACAGGATTCAAATGTTCCATCGGATTAAATCGTATTTTTTTATATGAATACTCATTTACATGTCCTCATTCAGGACAAAAACACACGTATCTCGGTTATTATATCGAACTTTGTAACATTGAAAACCAATAACCTGATTCATAAATATCAGGGCTTGCAAACTTAATAAATAAAAACGAATGAACCAATTTAAAATGTCACTGTTTCTGCCACCGATATCACCGGTAAAGGACAGTGCCACCGGACGAACCGTCCAGCCGCCCACCTTAACGCCCTACAAGGAAATAACCTTACAGGAAGTGTACAAACTGATCACATCCAGCGAACGCCTGAAAACACTGACCGAGACCGTGCGCCGGGCAGCGGAAAACGGGGATGAAAAAAGCCTATCGTATGCTCAAGCAGCAGACACTGCCCTACGTTACCCCCCTGCGGTGTCTCTTCCTACCGCAAAAGCGACAGCCTGACCGGACCGTCGGGCTTGATTGTGGTGGACATAGACCACCTTGATTCCCGTCAGGAGCGGAAAAGCTGAAAAGACAATTGTTCGACGACCTCCTCCTGCGCCCTGTACTGGCATTCACCAGCCCCGGCGGACGCGGAGTAAAAGCGTTCATCCCCTACGACCTGGCACGCATACCCGACACCAGACAGAATACCTCCGAAAACATCCACTGGGCGATGAACTACGTACAAGCAATCTATGACAGCCACCCGGACGGGGAAGATAAGAAAACGAACCGCTCCGGCAAAGGCGTGGACCGTTCCGGCAAGGACTTGGTACGGGCCTGTTTCCTCTCGTATGACGAGGAAGCATTGATACGCCGGGAAATTTAAGAAAAATAGAAAAGCATACTCAAAAGAATGCCGGACAAAATTTAAACAGGCACTCAAAAAACAACAAATATCATGAACATGAACAATCCTTTAGAAAACTTGCGGCAGCTGACCGAAGCTGTCCGCATGGCAGGCGCGGATATCGCTCCCACCTACATTGAATATGTACAACTGGCTTTCGCCATCGCAAACGATTGCGGGGAAGCGGGACGCAATGATTTCCTCTCCCTCTGCTCCCTTTCCTCCAAATACGACGAAAAAAATGCACAAGCACTGTTCTCGAACGCGCTTCATGCCGATAAAGAAGATATACATCTGGGAACCGTGTTCCATCTGGCCGGGCAATGCGGAGTGAAGATTTCCGGCAGCGCCGGCTCTCACAAGGCAGGGACAATGGGGACAGCAGGGACAGCCCCGGATTTTCCACACACGTGCGCGCGATATAATAAGGTGGAAAATGACGTTTCCGATGATACCGACGAAGAGGAACAGCTCACCGAGGCTCCGAGCCTTATTC
>ENA-OPYS01000018-OPYS01000018.1-human-gut-metagenome-genome-assembly--contig:-NODE-18-length-25462-cov-1.382356_pt1 | contig 25462 bp, 33 predicted proteins | sample MGYA00242635_ERZ504478 | MGnify/ENA primary metagenome ERZ504478 (study PRJEB26092, sample SAMD00036246) | human gut metagenome | host: Homo sapiens | study: EMG produced TPA metagenomics assembly of... | reverse complement strand
TTATTTACCGCAGGCACCGGCCGGACTGGAACGCAAGCTGGAGAAGAAACTGCTGAAGGCAGGCTTTACTCCTGAAAAAGACCCGCAGGGAAATTTAGCGTTGGGATATGGCTGTGTGTCTGTACAGCGACGGAACAACTGGGCGGCAGTGGTACGTGGTCATTCACGTTACTTATGGGATGCAGAGCATTACCTGGATGCCAATTTTTATGGACGATACTTGGGTTATGGCAGCATGCAGGTGCTGACTGCTCAGCCGGGAGAAAGAGTAACCTTTACAACGAGTGGCTGGCAGGAAAACGGATTCGACTGGAACCGAATTCCGGGTGCTACTTCCATTCATCTGCCTTTTGACCAGTTGCGTGCGAAAGTGCTGAATGTGGATGCTTTTTCCGGAATGGAAGAAATGCTGTATTCTGATGAGTCGTTTGCCGGAGGGCTTTCTCAAGAACGTGAGAATGGAACTTTGGTATGAAGTTGCACGAACATGATAAGTACAACGGTTCGCACCGTGCGCGGATTTCGTATCATTTCTTTGGAAATACCATCGTAGCTCTTGGCTCTGACATTGAGAACGTTAATCATGATTATCCAACAGAAACTACTGTATTCCAGCTGGCTGCCATTACGCCGGAAGAAAAAGCATATTGGGACAACTGGAAGGATAACGGACATACGTATCTGGCTCCTAATGGAGTGGGGTATTATGTACCGGGAAATGTACAGTTTGAAAAGAACTTCCCTCAGGTAACAGTTGGTGAACGTAGTGTAAAACCGACTTCCGGCGATTGGGTATCTTTGGTGTTCAATCACGGAAAAGCACCTCAGGGGGCTTCGTATGAATATGCGGTGTTGCCGCAGACTGATGAGCAGGGTTTGACACAGTTTGCCAAACAGCCGACTTATCAGGTGTTGCAGAAAGACCGGAATGCGCATATCGTGACTTCCGGTGCAGAACACTTGACTTCATACGTGCTTTTTGAAACTCCACAGAAGCTTTGCCAGGTGATTTCATTGAGAAGGCGGATACTTCTTGTCTGGCTATGGTAAAGCAGGTGGACAAGAAAAAACTGGTGCTGACCGTAGCACAGCCGGATATGGCTTTCTATCGTGGTCCGAGTGATGAGGCCTTTGATGAAAATGGCAAACGCATTGAACGCAGTATTTATTCTCGCCCGTGGATTGATGACGAAAGTAAGGAGATTCCGGTAACCATCACCTTGAAAGGGAAATGGAATGTGGCATCTCATCCTGCTGTGAAAGTGCTGGAATCGGACAAGAAACATACCGTATTGCAGTTTACTTGCCGTGAAGGAAAGAGTTATGATGTGCAGCTTTCCAAATAGGATACTGTAAGGTATACATACACAAAAAGCCGGAGTGACAAGTTGAACGCTCCGCTTTTTGTGTATTTGTATGATGGATAGTTAGTTGCGCGAATCGGCTCCCCACATCATTTTCTCGCGTAAGGTATTGAAGAAAGAGTGGTGGCAGCGCTTGACGATACGGATGAAGTATTCTCCCCTCCGGATAGTGAGTCGGGTACCTTCACGGAAAGTTTCACTCCGGCCATCGATGGCAATCAGGAAATTATGGCTGCGACTTTCTACTTCCAGTGTGACTTCCCATTCATCGCGAATGACAATGGGGCGTACGTTTAAACTGTGTGGAGCTACGGGAGTCAGGCTGATGGTACCGCTCTGAGGTACTAAAATCGGACCGCCTACACTGAGGGAGTAGCCTGTAGAACCGGTAGGGGTAGCCACAATCAGGCCGTCTGCCTGATACACATTTAACAGTTCCCCGTTGATATAGGCACGGATGGTAATCATGGAAGAACTGTCTCGCTTCAGAATGGCGATTTCATTCAGCCCGTAAGGATAGCCTTTCAGCACCTGACCGTTGCAGGTGAGTTTCAGCACCCTTCGTGGTTCTGCCAGATACATTCCCTGATAAATCTCATCGAAGGTTTCTTCCATCTGGTCGGGTGAAATATCGGCCAAGAAGCCCAATCGCCCGGTATTGATGCCTAATATGGGGATTTCCTTGTTGCCAACCAGGCTGGCTGTTTTTAGAAACGTACCGTCTCCTCCTACACTGAGTGCCATGTCGGCGGTAAAGTCATGACCGTTGAAAATCTCTAAATTGGTTAAATCTGCGTTTGTGTGCAGGCGAAGGAACTCATAAAACTCACGATGGATACAGATGTGCGCCTCCTTGCGCCGGAGGATTTCCAGCAGATGGGTTACATGAGCCGATTTATGCTCCTGATACGTATTTCCAAAGAGGGCGAATTTCATCTTCCGCTGCATAGAATGTGTCTTTTTTATCAATCTTTTTAAGAATAAACATGTCAAGTTTCTCGTAAAACCTGCTAACTTTGCACGTTGTTGATGCAAAGATAACGAAATTCATGAAATATGACTAAATTAAGTGTGAATATAAATAAGGTGGCTACGCTTCGTAATGCACGAGGTGGAAACAACCCTGATGTAGAGAAAGTAGCGCTGGACTGCGAGCTGTTCGGGGCGGAAGGTATCACGGTTCACCCACGTCCGGATGAACGTCATATCCGGTATGCGGATGTATATGCCTTGCGCCCGGTGTTGAAAACTGAATTCAATATCGAAGGATATCCTTCGAAAGAGTTTATCGACCTGGTACTGAGAGTAAAACCTACACAGGTGACTTTGGTGCCGGATGCTCCTGACCAGATTACTTCGAATTGTGGATGGGACACCAAAACGCATCAGGCTTTCCTGACAGAATTGATGGATACGTTCGGTGAAGCAGGCATACGTACCTCTATTTTTGTAGGTACAGACCTGGAACTGATTGAGTATGCGGCCAAGACAGGAGCCGACCGTGTGGAATTGTACACGGAACCTTATGCCTCACTCTATCCCAAGAATCCGGAAGCAGCCGTGGCTCCTTTTATAGAAGCGGCTGAGAGAGTACATAAACTGGGAATGGGATTGAATGCCGGACACGATTTGAGTCTGGTGAACTTGAAGTATTTCCATGATAATATCCCTTGGCTGGATGAAGTTTCTATTGGTCACGCACTGATTTGTGATGCACTTTATTTAGGATTAAAGAAAACCATTGAAGAATATAAAAATTGCCTTCGTTAAATTATGATGACATTAACTTTACTGGCTGCCGCACAAGCTGTAGCCGATACAATGGCCGGAGCAAATCCGGTGTTGACTCCGGTTGCTTCGGGGGAACCGCAGATGAATCTTTGGGATATGGCCTGCAAAGGAGGCTGGATTATGATCGTACTGGCTTTGATGTCGGTAATTGCTTTTTATATTTTCTTTGAACGCGCGGTGGCTATCCGCAAGGCTGGAAAGGATGATCCTTTGTTTATGGACCGTATCCGTGATTATATCAAATCGGGAGAAATCAAATCGGCTATCAATTATTGCCGCATTACGAACACTCCTTCTGCACGTATGATTGAAAAAGGAATCACACGTATGGGACGTCCGGTTGCCGATGTGCAGGCTGCCATTGAAAATACCGGAAACATCGAAGTGGCCAAGCTGGAAAATGGTTTGTCCATTATGGCTACCATTTCAAGTGGGGCACCGATGTTGGGATTCTTGGGTACGGTAACCGGTATGGTACGTGCCTTTTGGAATATGGCTAACGCTGGAAACAACATTGATATTACCCTTTTGTCAAGTGGTATTTATGAGGCCATGATTACTACGGTGGGTGGACTGGTAGTAGGTATTGCTACGATGTTTGCCTATAATCATCTGGTGTATCGTGTAGATAAGGTAGTAAGTCAGATGGAAGCACGTACGCTGGCTTTCATGGACTTGCTGAATGAACCGACTGAAAAATAATCGCGTATGGCTTTAAAGAGAAGACAGAAAATATCACCCAGCTTCAGCATGTCGTCTATGACCGACTTGATTTTCCTGCTGCTGATATTTTTTTATGATTACTTCTACCATGGTATCGCCGAATGCCATCAAGGTGCTTCTGCCGCAAGGTTCGGAGCAGACTTCGGCCAAACCCATGGCACGGGTGATTATAGATAAAGACCTGAATTATTACGGGGCTTTCGGCAACGAAGATGAAATGCCGCTGGCCATTGATGAAGTGACCGCCTTTCTTCAGGAGTGTGCCCGGAAAGAACCGGAAATGTATGTGGCATTGTATGCTGATGAATCGATTCCTTATCGGGAAATCGTGCGGGTGCTGAATATTGCGAACGAGAATCATTTTAAGATGGTCCTGGCGACTCGCCGTCCGGATAAAAACTAAAACAGAGTAACGTTGAAAAAAAATAAGGTAATCGGAATTGTATGTACGGTGGCTTTGCACGTGCTGGTGCTGCTGTTGCTGTTTCTTCTGAAGCTGACCGTTCCGGCAGAACAGGAGGAAGGCGGTGTACCCGTCATGTTAGGCAATACGGAACTGGCTGCAGGTGATGCCGACCCTTATACGATGACCGAGGTGGATGTCATGCCGTCGGAAGCTCCTTCTTCTGCACCGGAAGCTGTAGCGGAGCCAGAGGTAGAACAGCCCATGATTACGCAGCAGGATGAGCCTTCTTTGCAGGTGAAGAAAGAAAAGCCTAAAACAGAGACGAAGAAGGAACAACCTAAAAAGACACCGGTAAAGACTGAAACGCAGAAGGTGAATAAGCCGAAGGAGAAAACAGAGGCGGAAAAACGGGCGGAAGCAGAAAAAGCGGCAGCTCAGGCTGCGGCCAATGCCATTGCCGGGGCGTTTGGAAAAGGTTCTCAGATGGGAAGCAAAGGAAATGCTGCCGGAGCCGGACTGCAGGGTAGTCCTACAGGAAATTCTTCTACTGGAAAAACGAGTGGTGTAGGTGGTTATGGCACATTCGACCTGAACGGGCGAACTTTGGGAGGTGGAAAGCTTCCTGTACCCGTCTACAATGTGCAGGATGAAGGACGTGTGGTTGTAACCATTGTGGTGAATCCAGCCGGACAGGTCATCAGTACCAGCATTAACAAACGGACGAACACAGTGAATCCGGCATTGCGAAGAGCGGCGGAAGAGGCAGCTCGAAAAGCACGCTTTAATGCGGTGGATGGAGTGAATAATCAGAGCGGTACCATTACGTACTACTTTAAGTTGAAATAAAACTTTTAATTCTAAATAATAGATTTATGAAAGCAGTTTGTATCTTTTTGGCTGAAGGTTTCGAGGAAATGGAAGCCATGTTTCCGTTGGATATTATGCGCAGAGGCGGATTGAACGTAAAAACGGTGTCTGTCACTGGAAACAAGACGGTCATCAGTTCTCATCAGGTACCCATTGTGCTGATTTGTTGTTCGAAGACTGAAGGAGGAAGATGTAGAAATGATTGTTCTTCCTGGTGGACTGCCGGGTGCTACTAACTTGGATGCACATGCCGGACTGGACAAACTGATTATGAGCTTTGCGGCTGCCGGAAAACCGTTGGCTGCCATTTGTGCCGCTCCGATGGTATATGGCAAGCGCGGTTTGCTGAAAGGCAAGAAAGCTACTTGCTATCCGGGCTTCGACAAGTTCCTGGAAGGAGCAGAATACACAGGAAATATGGTAGAAGTAGTCGACAACTTCATTTTGGGTAAAGGTCCGGGTGCTGCACCTGCCTTTGGCTTTACTATCCTGGAGAAATTTGCAGGAGCAGAAAAAGCACTCGAAGTGAAAAAAGGAATGTTGCTGGCTTAATGAAGAAATATGTGATAGTGGTAGCGGGAGGAAAAGGCCTGCGTATGGGGGGAGAGATTCCCAAACAATTCATTCCGGTAAAAGGAAAACCGGTATTGATGCGTACGCTGGAAACTTTTCATGCCTGTGACCCGAACATTGAACTGATTGTGGTGCTTTCCGGTGGAACAGCGTTCCTACTGGGGAGCACCTTTGTGCTGAATATGGCTTTACGTTGCCTCACCGTGTTGCGGCAGGTGGAGAAACCCGTTTCCATTCCGTAAAGAACGGATTGACACTGGTAGAAGAAGACGGTGTGGTCGGTGTGCACGACGGGGTACGTCCTTTCGTTTCTGCCGAAGTCATTGCGAATTGTTATGCGCAGGCAGCCACTTTGCAGGCTGTGGTTCCGGTAACAGATGTAGTGGAAACAGTCCGTCATTTGTTGCCCGAAGGAGGAAGTGAGACTGTATCACGCAATGACTACAAGCTGGTGCAGACTCCTCAAGTCTTCACTGTGGAGTTGTTGAAACGGGCCTATGCCCAGGACTACAAGCCCTTCTTTACCGACGATGCTTCGGTGGTGGAAGCATTGGGACAGCCGGTACATCTGGTATCCGGCAACCGGGAGAACATCAAACTCACTACACCCTTTGACTTGAAAGTAGCAGAATCTCTTATCGACGACTAATGTTTGACCTATCCACACGCGATGTGAAATATTTGCCAGGAGTAGGGCCGCAGCGGGCGGCCATGCTGAATAAGGAATTAAATATCTATTCCTTACGCGACCTGTTGTATTATTTCCCATACAAGTATGTGGACCGTAGTCGTCTGTATTACATCCATGAGATAGACGGCAACATGCCTTACATTCAGTTGCGCGGACGGATTCTGAGTTTTGAAGTGTTCGGAGAAGGCCGTCAGCGTCGGTTAGTAGGACATTTCTCCGATGGTACGGGAGTGGTGGATTTAGTGTGGTTTCAAGGATTGAAGTATATCACCGGAAAGTACAAAGCCAACGAAGAATACATCGTGTTCGGTAAGCCGACGGTTTTCAACGGACGTATCAACGTGGCGCATCCCGATATTGACCCGGCACAGGAACTGACCCTTTCTACCATGGGGCTTCAGCCTTATTACAACACTACGGAAAAGATGAAGCGTACCAGCCTGAATTCTCATGCGCTGGAAAAGCTGATGAAAAATCTTTTTCAGGCCTTGCAGAAGGAAAACTTTGAGGAAACGCTAAGTCCCTCTTTAATCGCGGCACATCAGCTGATGCCTTTGACCGATGCGTTGTATAATATTCATTTCCCGCAGAATCCGGAACTTCTTCGTAAGGCACAGTATCGCTTGAAATTTGAGGAACTGTTTTACGTACAGCTCAATATTCTCCGTTATACCAAAGAACGTCGTAACAAATTTCGTGGACTGGTATTCGAACGGGTGGGTGAAATTTTCAATACCTTTTATGCACATCACCTGCCTTTCCAGTTGACGGGGGCACAGAAACGTGTAATCAAGGAAATGCGTCGCGACATGGGCAGTGGACGACAGATGAACCGTCTGTTGCAAGGCGATGTGGGCAGTGGAAAAACATTAGTAGCTCTGATGACCATGCTGATAGCCTTGGATAACGGATTCCAGGCCTGCATGATGGCTCCGACGGAAATTCTTGCCACACAGCATTATGAAACTATCCGTCGCTTTCTGAATGGGATGCCCGTACGGGTGGAGCTGTTGACCGGCAACGTGAAAGGCAAACGCCGTGAAGCAATTCTCCGCGACTTATTAACAGGGATGTGCATATCTTGATTGGTACGCATGCCGTGATTGAAGATACCGTCAACTTCTCTTCTTTGGGACTGGTGGTGATTGACGAACAACACCGTTTTGGAGTAGCCCAGCGGGCCAAGTTGTGGGTTAAGAATACCCGTCCTCCTCATGTACTGGTTATGACAGCCACTCCGATTCCCCGTACGCTGGCCATGACCTTGTATGGCGACCTGGATGTGTCAGTCATTGATGAATTGCCTCCCGGCCGAAAGCTATCCAGACCATTCACCAATTTGATAACCGTCGGAAAAGCATGTACGAGTTCATGCGGAAACAGATTCAGGAAGGCCGTCAGGTATACATCGTGTATCCGTTGATACAGGAGAGCGAAAAGATGGACATCAAGAATCTGGAAGAGGGTTACATGCACGTCTGCGAGGAGTTTCCTGAGTACAAGGTCAGCAAGGTGCATGGCAAGATGAAACCTGCTGAGAAAGAAGAAGAAATGCAGCGTTTCTTGGCGAACGAAACCCAGATTATGGTGGCCACTACCGTGATAGAAGTCGGTGTGAATGTACCCAATGCCTCGGTGATGGCTATTGAGAATGCCGAACGATTCGGACTTTCCCAGCTCCACCAGTTGCGTGGGCGAGTAGGTCGGGGTGCCGACCAGTCCTATTGTATTTTAGTAACCGGATACAAGTTGACGGAAGAAACCCGCAAGCGCATTGAAATCATGGTGCAGACCAATGACGGTTTTGAAATTGCCGAAGCCGACCTGAAACTACGTGGTCCCGGTGATTTGGAAGGTACTCAGCAGAGTGGGGTAGCCTTCGATTTGAAAATTGCCGACATCGCCAAAGACGGCCAGTTGTTGCAGTATGTCCGTGAAATAGCTGAACGCCTGCTGGATGACGACCCTGAAGGCATGAAACCGGAAAATCAAATTGTCTGGCAGCAGTTGAAAGAGCTTCGTAAGAAAAAATGTAAACTGGTCTGTAATCTCTTGATTGTTAATATTATATGATTTGTCTGGACGTGACCGGAAAACGCAAGTACGTTTGGAGGTAAACGCCTTTACGTTTGTATCTAAACGTACTTGTGTTTCAGGTAAAATGTACTTACGTTCTGTTTGAAATGTACTTGTGTTTTGGGAAGAATATAAAAGTTTTTCGTGTATCTGTTGAAAACGGGATAGTATGGTCGCAAAAAATTACATGTATTCCGTAAAAGATTCCATTTTTTCGTGTATGTTGAGACGGTACTTTTGAATTGAAGATATTATGTCTCATTTTTTTACTTTAACTAGGAAAAACAATGAATCGATTTACGGGAACAATTATATGTATGATGACGGGAATGCTGGCCATGGCACAGCAGGTGTATGAACTGGATATGCCTGTCAAGGAAAAGACAATTTATAGTGGGCATCTGAAGTTGGGAGGAAGTAATCCTTCCGGTGAGCGTATTGAGGTAAATAGCTATTATATGTCGGTAGGAGGAAAGCCGGTTATTCCAGTAATGGGAGAGTTCCATTATAGCCGTTATCCGGAATGTCAGTGGGAAGAAGAAATCCTGAAAATGAAGGCAGGAGGAGTAACGGTGATTCCTACGTATGTATTCTGGAGTATCCACGAAGAAAAGGAAGGCGTATTTAATTGGGAAGGGAACCGGAATCTTCGTAAGTTTCTGTCATTGTGTCAGAAACATAATATGTGGACGGTGGTACGAATAGGCCCTTTCTGTCATGGGGAAATACGAAACGGAGGACTTCCCGACTGGTTGTTTGCCAAGCCCTTGGAAATTCGTTCGAACGATGCGAACTACCTGAAGTACGTGAAACGCCTTTATGAAGAGATTGGCCGACAGTTGGAAGGATTGTATTATAAAGACGGTGGAACGATTATCGGCACGCAGATAGAAAATGAACACCAGCATTCGGCGGCTCCTTGGGGAATTACGTATCCGGGCGAACCGAAGGACATGACGTCGGCCACTTATGATGCCAATATTACGATGATAGGAGTGAGTGTACAGGACAAGAAAATCACGACGGCCGATCTGGGTGACCTGCACATGAAAACGCTGAAAAAGATGGCCGAAGAAGCCGGAATCCAGACACCTTTGTACACGGCTACCGGATGGGGCAATGCAGCTGTAATCGGAGAGGAAGCCATTCCTGTGACGGCTGCCTATACGTATCCTTTCTGGGCCAAACCGAGTATGTCTCCTTTTTGCATGTTCAAGAATATTCAGAAGAATCCCGATTATGCACCGGTGCGTTATGACACCGAGAAGTATCCTTCTTTCTGTGCAGAAATGGGAGTCGGCATTCAGATGATTTTTACCCGCCGCCCTATTGTCACGGCTAAGGCCGCAGAGGCGTTGATGGTGCGTACGCTGGGGAGCGGTGCCAATGGCATCGGGTATTATATGTATCATGGAGGTTCTACTCCGAAAATGGGCCCTACGGCCTTTTTCAGCGATGAACCGATGGGAATGCCCAAGATATCGTATGATTTTCAGGCTCCCTTGGGAGAATTTGGTTTGGAACATGGCTCTTATCGTGTGTTGCGCCTGTTGCATCTGTTCTTGAATGATTTCTCCAGCCAGCTGGCACCGATGGAAACGGTGCTTCCGAAGGGATATGAACGGATGACTCCGGATAACCGGGAAACGTTGCGATATGCAGCGCGGGTAAGAGGAAAATCGGGTTTCGTATTTATGGTAAATTTTCAAGACCACGATACAGCTCGGGTAGACCAGAAAGATTTGTGCTTGCGGCTGAAGTTTGCGAATGAAACACTTCGTATTCCTTCTCACGGTACGTTTACTCTGCCGAAAGATGAGAGCCTGATTCTGCCGTTTAATTTTCAGATGGAGGACGCCTTGTTGAAGTATGCCACCGCCCAGTTATTGCTGAAACTGGATGATAAGGGGATGGACCATTACTTTTTCTTTGTGCCGGAAGGTATTCGTCCGGAATTTGTGTTTGACAAGACTACGGTAGTTGGAAAACATTGTTATGTTCCGGAAGCAGGCTTAAAAAGTACGTTTATGGTGAAGACATCCGGTGGAAAACGGTTTAAAGTAACCACGCTGACCCGCGAACAGGCTTTGAATGCTTGTAAGGTCGACGGTAAGTTGTTGATTACTTCTTCCATGGTGTTGCCGGAAGCAGGAAGAGTACGGTTGCTGAATATGGGAGACCCTATGTTTCGCTATGTAGAATATCCTTCGGCAAAAGGCTTTAAGGTACAGATGAAAGAAGTTCCTTCCGTACAGCCCGAATATACCTTCCGCAAAGTAGGAAGCCGTCGGTTGGCAGTCCGTTTTTCCGGGAAGGAATATCCTCAGGTAAATGACTATTTCTTGCGGCTGGATTATACAGGTGACGTGGCCATGGCTTTCTTGAAGGGTGAACTGGTACTGGATCACTTTTATTATGGAGCTCCTTGGCAGATTAGTCTGAAACGTTTCCAGCAAGAACTGACTGATGAGGAACTGAGTTTTTACATTCGTCCGTTGCGGAAAAATGCACCTTTCCTATCTGATTTGCCGGGAGAAGCTGTTCCTGATTTTTCCAAAGGTTCAGTAGTCCGGATTGATTCAGTGCAGGTTGTTCCGCAATATGTGACTACATTGTCATGGTAAAGCGAAAAACAGACAGGGCGGGCAGTACCTGAGAAATAAAGGTACCGCCCTGCTTGTTTTTATAATACTATACTCTTTTATAGAATCAGTTCATAATCCACAATTCCTAACCACTTCCCGAATTTACGGCCTACTTCCCGAAAATAGGATACCTTTTCAAACCCTAACTTTTCGTGCAGGGCGTAGCTGGCCTCGTTACCTTCCGTGATACAGGCAATCAGGGCATGCAGTCCGTAGCGGCGGCATTCTTCTATTAAATGCAGCATCAGTTCTTTTCCGATACCTTTCCCGGTATGCGAAGGAGCCAGGTAGATGGTGGTCTCTGCACTCTGGTTGTAAGCAGCCTTTTCTTTCCATCCGTGCACGTAGCAGTAGCCGGCAATCTGCCCTTCCGTCTCATATACAAAGTACGGATACTTCTCACTGATGTGCTGGATACGTGTCCACATTTCCTCTTCGCTCACCGGTTCCAGTTCAAAGGTGATGGTAGTGTGGGCGATGTAATGATTATAGATGGCAGTGATGGCCGGTGTATCTTCTTTGCGTACCTTTCGAATCATATTAAAGTATTAAGCCGAGGGTGAGTAATAATCCAAAAATAAGCATGTTGCGGGAGGTTTCTCCCAAGATTCCGTTCAGGGCTTTTCCGCGGTAGATACGGGCCATGTGCTGGGTGGTCAGGATGTGTGGAATCAGGTACAGCTGGGGTAGCAGTACGGCATAGATTTTCCCGATTTCCAAAAAGTAGAAGCAGCACCAGCAGGCCGCCAGCCCTAACAGAAAGTAAAGAATCAGTCCGGCTTTGGCACCCAGGCGTACTACAATGGTTTTCTTGCCGCTGATAGCATCCTGTTCACGGTCGCGGAAGTTATTAATCATCAGCAGGGTATCGATGATGAGGCCGCAGGCCAGTGAAGTCATGGTGACAGACATGTTCCAGTCGTGTGCCATGACATAGTAGGTACATCCCACGGGTACGAAACCGAAGAAAACAAGTACCAGCAAGTCACCCCATCCGTGATAAGCCAGCGGATACGGTCCGGCGGTATAGAGGAAGGCAAAAATCATGCAGGCAATACCAACCGGAATCATTTCCAGTCCTCCGTAGTAAAGCAGGCAAAGTCCGGTGATTCCTGCTAACAGGGTGGTACAGGCAATTCCGGCTTTCATGGCCTTGGCGCTGATCCATCCTTGTGCACAGGCACGTTCCGGGCCCAGCCGGTCTTCGCGGTCGCTGCCTTTCAGAAAATCAAACAAGTCGTTGATGAAATTGGCGTCAATTTGCATCAGAAACGCAAACAGAAAGCAAAGCAAGGCAGGCGTTAATTGAAAGTGACCGTAAATAAAGGCCAGCGCACAGCCCAGCATGACGGGTATGGCAGCACCGGTCAATGTCTTGGGGCGGGCAGCCAACAACCAGGCTTTTATGGAATTGGTTTTGACGTTTGTCATTGTGGATTGATTTTTAGTTTTTCGTCCGGCAAAGTTAGGTATTTTTTTACGACCTTTGTCACGACCGGATAGTTATATGTATTTTAAAATGATGAAACGATTGAACTTGCTGGCAGGTTGCCTGGTGGTGCTATGTGTCCTGCTTTCTTCTTGTGCTACGGCTTCTTTTTCCAAATATAAAGGCGTGGGGCGTGTAAAGCGCTATGATTTCTACAGTGCCCAGTTGCCCGATTCTTTCGATGGTTTCCGTGTGGCTTTTGCTTCCGATTTTCATTACGAGAGTCGGTTTACCGCCCGTCGTTTGCCAGGCATGTGCCAGGCACTTCGTTCGCTGGATGCGGATGTGTTGCTACTGGGAGGTGACTATCGGGGGCGTAACGGAGGAGATGTGACGCAACTCTTTCAGGCGCTGAAGACGGTGGAGACACCCTGCGGAACGTATGCCGTGATGGGAAACCACGAGCGTGGGCAGGCTGACTCGCTGGCACGGAAGGCCATGCAGGAAACTGGGGTACACTTACTGGAGCACAAGGTGGATACCTTGTGGAGGGGAAAGGAGTACATTTTGCTGTGTGGCATTCGTAACCCGTTTGACCTGAAACAGAACGGGGTGTCACCTACCTTGGCATTGCAGGAAGAAGATTTCGTGCTGATGTTGGTGCATACACCCGATTATGTGGAGGATGTGAATGTGGCGCACACCGATTTGGCACTGGCCGGACATACGCACGGGGGACAAGTCAGTTTGTTCCGCCGATGGACGCCGGCACATTTTTCCAAATACGGCAACCGTTTCCTGACGGGGTTGAAGTATAACAGTGCGGGTATTCCGGTTATTGTTACCAATGGACTGGGCACTTCCCGCAAGGATGTGCGCTTGTTTACACCGAGCGAGGTGGTGCTGGTGGTACTGCACAAAAAGAAATGATTACCGGTACAATCCTTTTTCCTGAATAATTCTGAATACTTCCGGATGCAGGAAATAGCGCAGGTCTTTTCCTTCCCGGATACCTTTGCGGATAAAGGTCGAACTGATCTCGATAAGGGGAGTTTGTACGACTCTGACATGAGGAGGCAGACTGGCTGTATCCTCCAAGGGATAACCCTGGCGAGGATAGACCAGAATGTGGTGGCGGCGGATGATTTCTTCGGGCGACCGCCAGCGGTCGAAAGCCTGCCAGTTGTCGGCACCGATAATCAGGTGAAACTCCCGGTCAGGATAACACTCGGCCAGTTTATCAAGGGTATGGATAGTGTATGAGGGACGTGGAAGTTGGAACTCAAAGTCGGATGCGCGGAAACGGGGGTATCCTGCCACGGCAGCTTCTACCATTTTCAGCCGCAGATGGTCGTCGAGCAAAGTCTCGTTCTGTTTAAACGGGTTCTGAGGGGTGACTAAAAACCATACCTCCTCCAGTCCCCCATATTCACACAGGTAGTTGGCAAGTGCCAGATGGCCTGTATGGATAGGGTTGAAGGAACCTCCGAAAAGTCCGGTTTTTATTTGAGGCTTTTCTTCCATTGTCTGTAGTTGATTATCTGCCAGGCAGCTACCAGCAGCATGGCTACGGCAATGATGTATTCTTCTTTTGCTACGGCCACCACCCCTACGGCAATGGCTGCCAGCCCGATGACGATACAAAGTATGGTCATCATGAACATGATTTTCTTTGGGTCTTTAGGCATATCAGCAAATTTATTGTTGAATAAAATCGCGAATGGTCTTCAAGGCTTCTGCTTGAGCCTTTTCCAAATTGTCGTTGACAATCACTACATCGAATTTTTCGGCATAGCTCAGCTCGAAGGTCGCTTTTGCCAGACGGCTTTCGATAACTTCGGGCGCGTCGGTACCACGGCCGGTCAGTCGCTTGCGGAGCTCTTCGAGTGAAGGCGGCTGGATAAATACAGACAGTGCGCGGTCGCCGTAGAATTTCTTGATATTGCATCCGCCTACTACGTCGACATCGAAAATTACATTCTGTCCGGCTGCCAGCTGTTTTTCTACCTGTGCTTTCAGTGTGCCATAGAAACGGTCCTTGTACACTTCTTCGTATTCCAGAAACTCATTGTTGGCGATACGCTGCTTGAATTCTTCTGGTGTCAGGAAGAAGTATTCCACTCCGTTCTGCTCTGTGCCACGGGGCGCGCGGCTGGTGGCAGAGATGGAGAAGGCCAGATTCAGGTTCTGTGTCAGCAAGTAATTGATAATGGTGGATTTACCAGAGCCGGAGGGGGCTGAAAAAATAATAAGTTTGCCTGCCATATTCTTTTTTACATTACGTTCAACACTTGTTCCTTAATCTGTTCCAGTTCGTCTTTCATCTGCACCACGATGTTCTGCATTTCGGCATGGTTCGACTTGCTGCCGGTGGTATTGATTTCACGTCCCATTTCCTGAGCGATGAATCCCAGTTTCTTGCCTTGTCCGTGTCCGCCAGCCATGGTTTCGCGGAAATATTTCAGGTGGTTGGCCAGACGCTGCTTCTCTTCGTTGATGTCCAGTTTTTCGATGTAATAAATCAACTCCTGCTCCAGACGGTTCTTGTCATAGTCGATGCTCAGCGTTTTTTCCAGTGCATCGGTAATGCGCTCCCGTATCTTGGCCACACGTTCTTTCTCGTAAGGCTCGATGGATTTCATCAACTGTTCGATGTTGTCGATTTTTTCTGTAAATTTCTTTTCGAGAGCTGCTCCTTCCTGCTTGCGGAAGTCAACCAGATGTTGCAGAGCGGTTTCGATGGTTTGTTTGGCTGCAGTCCATTCTTCGTCCGACAGTTCCTGCACGTCTACGCGGGTCAGCACGTCGGGCATGCGCAACAAAGTGGCAAACCAGTCTTCCGGCAACGGAATATGGCAAGTTTCAGAAATGGTTTTTTATCTGGTTGTAATAGTTTTCTACCAAGGCTGTATTGATGGGAGTAGCCGATTCGGCGGCGTCTTTTTCCACCCATATAGAGAAGTCCACTTTCCCGCGTTCCAGTGTCTGGGCAATCAGGTTGCGGATTTCCATTTCTTTTTCACGATACAATGGAGCGATGCGTGTGGATAAGTCCATTGCTTTGCTGTTCAACGATTTGATTTCCACGTTGATTTTTTTTGTCTCCGAACACTGTGACTGCTTTTCCGTATCCGGTCATTGACTGTATCATAACTCCTTCTGTTTTTTTGATAATTTGGATACAAAGGTAGGAAAAATCTAAATAAAGAATAAGCAGCTGTTAAAAAACGTGTGAAAACTCAGATGCAGTTTATGAAAATAAGGATTGCTTCTTTGGATAAATATTTATGGTCTTGTTTATTCTTTGCAATCTCCTTGTATATTCTCTGTTTCACAGTGCGGGATTTGTATCCCGCACTGTGAAATATGTATCCCACACTGTGGTTTTTATATTTCACACTGTGAAACAGAGAATTTGTCAGGAACTTAAAAAAGAATTTTTTAGTGTCTTTTTTGTTTTCGTGGTTAGGTATATGAAAAATGCTTTGAAGTGAGAATCTTTCAGAACAGCTTCTTCACTTTCTGTCTCTTTTTTCATGAGATAGTGAGAAGAAAAGTGTATATTTGCAGACTATAATAATTGTATCGAGTTTAATTATGTCATGCATTTTACATATTGAAACATCTACGGAAGTTTGTTCTGTGGCTGTAAGCCAGGATGGAGCTTCCATTTTCTCAAAAGAAGATTTTAACGGCCCTTCGCATGCCACTGTATTGGGGGTATTTGTGGATGAAGCCTTGTCGTTCATTGATAACCATGCCATTCCGTTGGATGCGGTGGCAGTAAGCTGTGGTCCTGGTTCGTACACGGGGCTGCGTATTGGTGTGTCAATGGCGAAAGGTATCTGTTACGGGCGGAACATTCCGCTGATAGGATTGCCCACACTGGAGGTGATGTGTGTGCCGGTACTGCTTGCGCACGACCTGCCGGAAGATGCTTTGCTTTGCCCGATGATTGATGCCCGCCGTATGGAAGTATATGCGGCCGTGTATGACCGTGCTTTGAAGGTGCAGCGTGCCATTGGAGCAGATATTATTGACGAAAATTTGTATGCCGAATATTTGGAGAAACATCCGGTGTATTTCTTTGGTAACGGAGCAGCCAAGTGCAAGGAAAAACTTTCGCACCCCAACGCACACTTCATTGAGAATATTCATCCGGTAGCCAAATGGATGTTCCCGCTGGCCGAGAAAGCCATGGCAGTGGAAGATTTCAAGGATGTGGCTTATTTCGAGCCGTTCTATCTGAAGGAATTCGTGGCTTCCACTCCGAAGAAACTGCTGTAAGGGCGTATGGCCGGTGAGGCGTAAAAAGATTTGATTTGTAGAATAACAGAATTTTATATGGAATATAATACCCAGCAACGAAAATTGCCACTTCCGGAGTATGGACGAAGTGTGCAGAACATGGTAGACCATGCATTGACCATCGAAGACCGTGAAGAGCGTCAGCGGTGTGCCAATACGATTGTAAACATAATGGGAGGCATGTTCCCGCAATTGCGCGACATGGAGGATTTCCGTCATAAACTGTGGGATCATCTGGCCATTATGTCCGACTTCAAACTGGATATTGACTATCCGGTGGAAATTGTGAAGAAGGAAAGTTTGGAAGTGAAACCGGACAGAATTCCCTATTCTCCGAACGTCATTCGTTTCCGTCATTACGGACGGTTTATTCAGGACTTGATTAAGATTGCAGTAGACTATCCGGAAGGTGACGAGAAAAAACAGCTGATAAAATATATCGCCAATCACATGAAGAAGGATTACATCAACTTCAACAAGGATGGGGTGGAAGACCAGAAAATCCTGGAGGATTTGTGCGAGCTGTCAGAAGGACGTATCAAGCTGACGACGGATGACTTGAAGCTGGTGGAACAGCGTTCGTTCGGTCCGCGTCGCCGTCAGATGAACAATAACAATCAGCAGAAAAAGAAATATTAATCAAAATCGGATACTATGGCTTCATTTGTAATCGAAGGAGGACACAAACTGCATGGCGAGATTGTGCCTCAGGGTGCTAAAAACGAAGTATTACAGGTACTTTGTGCCACATTGCTGACAGATGAGGAAGTGACTATTGAAAACATTCCGAACATTCTGGATGTGAACAACCTGATACAGTTGCTTCGTGACATGGGGGTGAAGGTCTCTAAGTCGGGAAGTGACACCTACACTTTTCAGGCAGATAATTTGAACCTGGCTTACCTGGAGAGTGATGACTTCTTGAACCGTTGCTCTAAATTGCGTGGTTCGGTGATGCTGGTAGGCCCTTTGGTAGCTCGCTTCGGAAAGGCAATGATTTCGAAACCGGGTGGTGATAAAATCGGACGTCGCCGTCTGGATACGCACTTCCTGGGTATTCAGAAACTGGGTGCCTCGTTTGAATATGATGCCGTGAATGGTCGTTTTTGTATCAATGCCGAGAAGCTGAAAGGCGCTTATATGTTGCTGGATGAGGCTTCTGTGACCGGTACGGCCAATATTGTGATGGCTGCTGTATTAGCCGAAGGGGTGACAACGATTTACAATGCAGCCTGTGAACCTTATTTGCAGCAGTTGTGCCGGATGCTGAATCGCATGGGAGCTAAGATTTCGGGTATCGCATCGAACTTGCTTACCATCGAAGGCGTATCCAACTTGAAAGGCTGTTCGCATCGGGTGCTTCCAGATATGATTGAGGTCGGCAGTTTCATCGGAATGGCTGCCATGACGGGAAGTGAAATTACCATCAAGGATGTGTCTTATGAAAATCTGGGAATCATTCCTGACAGTTTCCGTCGTCTGGGTATCCGTTTGGAACAACGAGGGGACGATATATTTGTGCCCGCACAGGAGCATTACCAGATAGAGTCGTTTATTGACGGTTCCATTATGACCATTGCCGATGCACCGTGGCCGGGATTGACTCCTGACTTGCTGAGTGTGATGCTCGTTGTGGCTACTCAGGCCAAGGGTAGTGTGCTGATTCATCAGAAGATGTTTGAAAGCCGTCTGTTCTTTGTGGACAAATTGATTGACATGGGAGCACAGATTATCTTATGCGATCCTCACCGTGCGGTGGTAATCGGTCATGACCGCAATTTCTGTCTGCGAGGCGGCAATATGACTTCGCCGGATATTCGTGCCGGTATTGCCTTGCTGATTGCGGCACTGGGAGCAGAAGGAAACAGCCGTATCCATAACATTGAGCAAATTGACCGAGGATACCAGAATATAGAGCAGCGACTGACTGCGCTCGGTGCACGTATCACGCGTATTGAATAAGTATGATTAGAAAAGAAGAAGTATTTAAAATAGGAATCATCAACAAACCCCACGGAGTGAAGGGGGGAGGTGTCGTTTACGTTTACCGACGATATTTTCGATCGGGTGGACTGCGACTACTTGATTCTGTTACTCGACGGGATTCTGGTTCCGTTCTTTATAGAGGAATATCGCTTCCGCTCCGACAATGCGGCGCTGGTGAAATTCGAAGGGATAGACACGGCTGAGAAGGCACGTAGTTTTACCAATGTGGAAGTGTATTTCCCGAAGAAGTATATGGAAGAACAGGATGAAATCACTTCCTGGAATTTCTTTGTCGGATTCAAGGTGCACGATGTGCATCATGGCGACTTGGGTGAAGTGATGGATGTGGATGATGCGACGATGAATGTGCTGTTTGTCATTGAGAAGGAGGGAGAAGAACTATTGCTTCCGGCTCATGAAGAGTTTATACTGGATATTGACAAGGCACAGAAGGTGTTGACGGTGGATATTCCTGAGGGATTGTTGGATTAAAAACCAGATTAGGTATGAAAAAGAAAGGTCGTAAAGCATTCTGGCGGAACATTAAGTTTAAGTATAAGCTGACCGTCATTAATGAGAATACACTGGAAGAGGTAATTGGCATTCATGTGTCGAAACTGAATGGTTTTTCGGTGCTGCTGGCTGCTTGTACGGTAATCTTTCTTTTGGCTGCCATCATTATTGTGTTTACTCCCTTACGGAACTACTTGCCGGGATATATGAACAGTGAGGTGCGTTCGCAGGTGGTGACCAATGCACTGAAAGCCGACTCGTTGGTTGAGGCACTGGAACGCCAGAACCGCTATATCATGAACATTCAGGATATTTTCAGCGGGAAGGTGAATGTGGATACGGTACAGTCGATTGACTCGCTGACTACCATCCGTACGGAGGAGCTGATGAATCGCTCCAAGGAGGAAGATGATTTTCGCCGGAAGTACGAAGAACGGGAACGGGCTGCAGCAATGGCGGGAACGGATGACCATACTTTGCCGGATTTGTTGTTCTTCCGTCCTACTCGTGGAATGGTGGTGAAGGACTTTGCACCTTCGCGTCATCATTATGGGGTGGATATGGCAGCCTCTGTCGATGAGAGTGTACTGGCGGCTCTGGATGGTACGGTAATGTTGGTGGTGCAGACTGCCGATAGCGGGGTACTCATTCAGATTCAGCATGAACAGAATTTTATATCCGTATATAAACATTGTGGCCCTTCCCGGAAAAAAGAAGGTGATCAGGTGAAAGGGGGAGAAGTAATCGCATTGGCCGGAACATCGGACGAGGGCAAGCATGTGTCGCATGTGCATTTTGAATTGTGGCATGATGGCACCCCGATTGACCCAGCGAAATATGTTGTATTTTAAGCTTATGAAGAAACAGATTGCCATATTAGGTTCTACCGGATCAATCGGTACTCAGGCTCTTCAGGTAATAGAGGAGCATCCTGATTTGTATGAGGTATATGCCCTTACAGCGAACAATAAAGTGGATTTGCTGGCCGAACAGGCTCGTAAGTTTCAGCCGGAAGTGGTAGTTATAGCCAACGAGGATAAGTATGGAATTTTGAAGGAAGCGCTGGCTGATTTACCGATTAAGGTGTATGCAGGGGCTGAAGCGTTGTGTCAGGTGGTAGAGGCACAGCCTATTGACATTGTACTGACTGCGATGGTGGGCTATGCCGGTCTGAAGCCGACCATCAATGCCATCAAAGCTCGAAAAACCATAGCATTGGCCAATAAGGAAACATTGGTGGTGGCTGGTGAACTGATTACTGCCTTGGCTAGTCAGTATCAGACACCGATTTTACCGGTAGATTCTGAGCATTCGGCTATTTTCCAGTGTCTGGAAATGAACAATCCTGTGCATAAAGTAATTTTAACTGCATCGGGAGGTCCTTTCCGTACCTTTACCATGGAACTGCTTCAAACGGTGACCAAAGAGCAGGCTTTGAAGCATCCCAACTGGTCGATGGGAGCGAAGATTACCATCGATTCTGCTTCCATGATGAACAAGGGGTTTGAGGTGATGGAAGCTAAATGGCTGTTTGGAGTTACTCCGGAACAGATTGAAGTGGTGGTGCATCCGCAGTCGGTCATTCACTCTATGGTGGAGTTTGAAGACGGAGCAGTAAAGGCTCAGTTGGGCGTACCCGATATGCGTCTGCCTATTCAGTATGCTTTTTCTTATCCGAAACGGGAATCGCTTTCGGGCGAGCGGCTGGATTTTGCCAAGTATAATACTTTGACATTTGAAAAGCCGGATACGACACGCTTCCGTAACTTGGCTCTGGCCTATGAAGCCCTGCATCAGGGAGGAAACATGCCTTGTATTGTCAATGCGGCGAATGAAGTCGTGGTGGCTGCGTTCTTGAAAGACCAGATTTCTTTCTTGGGAATGAGTGAGGTGATTGAAAAATCTATGGCGAAGGTTCCTTTTATAAAGGCACCTACCTACGGAGATTATGTATCGACCGATGCGGAAACCCGTCGTATTGCAGCAGAACTGGTGATTAATGGAATGAAATAAACAAAGTCTAATTATAAAAAGTAAGAAGTAAAATAGAAATGGAAACATTTTTGATTCGTGCCCTTCAGTTGATTCTCAGCTTGTCGCTGCTGGTCATCATTCACGAAGGAGGACATTTTTTCTTCGCCCGTCTGTTTAAGATTCGCGTAGAAAAGTTTTATATATTTTTCGACCCTTGGTTTTCGCTGTTCAAATATAAACCCAAGAACAGTGATACGGAATACGGAGTAGGCTGGTTGCCCTTAGGAGGATACTGCAAGATTTCGGGAATGATTGATGAGTCAATGGATACCGAGCAGATGAAACAGTCTGCTCAGCCGTGGGAGTTCCGTTCCAAACCGGCCTGGCAGCGTCTGCTGGTAATGGTGGGAGGAGTATTGATGAATTTCCTGCTGGCTCTGTTCATCTATTCCATGATTCTCTTTACATGGGGAGACCATTACACGGCCTTGAGCGACATGACAATGGGTATGAAGTTTAATGAGCATGCGCAGGAAATCGGTTTCCGCGACGGCGATATTCTGAAGAGTGCCGATGGCAAGGAACTGACTCGCTTCAATATGGATATGATTCGTAGCATCGTAGAAGCTCGTGAGGTGACTGTCTTGCGTCAGGGAGAAGAGAAAAAGATTTTGTTGCCTGAGTTAAGCTTGCTGGATGTGGCCAAAGAAGACCCTATGTTTGTGGATGTGTTCTATCCAAATGTGGTCGATTCTGTACTTCCGGGTGGAGGATTTGCGAAAGTGGGTATTCAGAAAGGAGACTCTTTGGTTGCCTTTAATGGCAAGGAGATGACTTCATGGAATGAATTTCTGGACAACATGGCTGAGCTGAAGGCAAAAGCTGAGTTGGAAAAGAAAACTTCGGCCGCCTTTACGCTGGTTTACTCACGTGCAGGAGTGCGTGACACCGTAGATGTGCAGACGGATGATAAATTCAAGGTTGCTGTGATAGGTGGACTGGTGGACTATAAGCAACGCACGTTGAGCTATGGCTTCTTTGAATCTTTCCCGGCAGGGGTAGCGTTGGGCGTCAATACGTTGAAAGGCTATGTGAATGACATGAAATATGTGTTTACTAAGGAAGGAGCCAAGAGCGTGGGCGGATTTGCGACTATTGGAAGTATCTTCCGAAAGTCTGGGACTGGCAGCGTTTCTGGGAAATGACCGCATTCTTGTCTATCATTTTAGCCTTCATGAATATCTTGCCTATACCGGCACTCGACGGAGGACATGTGTTGTTCTTGCTTTATGAGATTATAGCCCGTCGGAAACCAAGTGACAAGTTCCTGGAATATGCGCAGATGGTAGGAATGTTCCTGCTGTTTGGTCTGCTTATCTGGGCGAACTTTAATGATGTACTGAGGTTCTTGTTCTGATGAATTTATAGAAAGAATAGTATAAACGGACACAAGGAGATACGAAGCTGGGTTGTCGGCTTTGACTCCTTGTGTCTGTTTTGTTTAATCGATAAATAAAAAGAAAATATGATGAAAAAAATCCTATTGGCTGTAGTGCTGTGTGGCGGTTTCGGATTGACGTCTGTTTCTGCCCAGCAGGTGGAAGGACGTCTGCCAGGCTACTTACAGGCCGAGAAGTTTACCAAGAGTAAGCTGGACAAAATGTTGTTTTCTACTACTGTGGACCCGCACTGGTTTCAACAGGGAAACAATTTCTGGTTTGAGTATAAAACCAGTGGAAGGAAAGTTCTGGTATGTGGTGAATCCTCAGTTAAGCGTAAAGAATTGTTGTTTGACCGTGAACGGCTGGCTTCACAGCTTACCGAGATTGTACAGGACCCTTTTGAAGCACGTCAGTTACCTATTGTAGACCTGAAGGCTGGAGAAGACGGACGTACCTTTACATTTAAAGTGGTTTCAAAGGCTGATTCCACGTTTTATTTCTCGTACGACTATCCGTCTCGTAAGTTGACACATCTGAAAGACAAAAAGAAGGAACTGGACAGACCAAGCTGGGCCTCTGTTTCGCCTGATGGACAGCGGGTGATTTATGCTAAGGATTGTGACTTGTACTATATGAGCATCGCTGATTACCAGAAGGCTCGTAAGGATGAGAAAGATAGTACGATTGTGGAGGTCCGTCTGACAACGGATGGTACACCGGATTTTGGGTATGGTATTCCATACAGTACCTTGAACACAGATACGCTGTGCAATGGAAAACGTCGGGAAGTGTGGGGGTACTGGTCGCCCGACTCCAAATATTTTGCTACGATTATTGCGGACCAGCGGAATGTGAAACCGTTGTGGGTGATTAACTCCATTGCAGAGCCACGTCCTACTCTGGAGACTTATAAGTATGAGATGCCGGGGAGAGACAGGTATGCCGGAATATCATCTGTATTTGTTCGATGTGCAGGCAGGTACACGGAAAGAAATCAAGACAGCGGCGTGGAAAATCAGTCAATTGACTTGGAAGGTAAACCATTTGAACAGAAACAGCGCGATATGGAGCTGGTTCCAAGAATCTGGCAAGGGGATAACAACCGTTTCTTTCTGACACGCAGCAGTCGTGACTTGCATCGTATTGATGTATGTACTTATACATTGGGGGCTGATTCCATTGTACCTATAGTCAAGGAAAGAATGAACACCTACCAGGAAACACGTCCTATTCATGTGCTGAAGGGAGGAAAAGAGTTTATCCAATGGAGCGAACGCGATGGCTGGGCACACCTTTACTTATATGATGACAAAGGAAGCTTGAAAAATCGTATCACAGAAGGTCCCTGGCATGTGGAGCGTGTGGTAAAAGTAGATGAGGCTACACGGACAGTCTATTTTGTGGCCAATGGCCGGGAAGCAGGTGAAAATCCATATTACGAGCATTTTTATAAAGTAAATGTGGATGGAAGCGGTCTGAAACAGCTTACACATGGTGAATTCTTCCATGATGTGGAGTTGGATGATGATGCCCGTTTCTTCGTTGACAATTATTCACGTGCCAATACTGTTCCTTGTGCCGATTTGTTGGACAATAATGGGAAAAAGGTGATGACCATACAGGAAAGTGATTTTTCTTCTCTGAAAGCTGCCGGTTACAAATTCCCGGAACCTTTCAAGGTAAAAGCGGCCGACGGTGTGACTGATTTGTATGGAGTGATGTACAAACCTTTTGACTTTGATTCTACCAAGGTATATCCCATTATTGATTATGTGTATCCGGGGCCTCAGGTAGAAGCGGTGGATTGTCCGTTCCGACGCATGAGTGTCCGGACAGACCGTCTGGCACAGGCCGGATTTATCGTGATTACGGTAGGACAGCGAGGTGGGCATCCCAGCCGCTCCAAATGGTACCATAATTACGGATATGGAAATATGCGGGATTATCCGTTGGCCGACCATAAGGCAGCAGTAGAGCAGCTTGCCGACCGTTATGCTTTTATTGATATTACGCGTGTGGGAATCCACGGACATTCGGGAGGTGGCTTTATGTCGACAGCAGCAATCTGCCAGTATCCTGATTTCTATAAGGCTGCAGTTTCTTGTGCAGGTAATCATGATAACCGTATCTACAACCGTTGGTGGAGCGAAACGCATCATGGGGTAAAAGAAGAAATTTCAGAAAAGGGAGACACTACTTTTGCCTATAAGATTGCCACCAATCCAGAGATTGTAAAGCAGTTGAAAGGACATTTGATGTTGGTACATGGAGATATAGACAATAATGTACATCCGGGAAATACCATTCGCGTGGTTAATGCACTGATTCGCGCCAACAAGCGTTTTGATATGCTGATACTGCCGGGGCAACGTCATGGTTTCGGCGATATGGATGAATATTTCTATTGGAGAATGGTTGATTTCTTCTCAGAACATTTGAAGGGAAAGAAAGAATCGTCAGTAGATATTCCTCAGCGATAAGATAACCTTACATATTGATAACGGCGGGATGGCGTAGGCTGTTCCGCCGTAATTGTATCTGGGTGGTTATAAATGATTCAGAGGTTACGTACGGATACAAAAAAAGCGAGAGTTCGCTGAACCTCCGCTGCCTTCCTAAAGAACCCCCATTTAAGGGTTCTTTTCATCTACATAATTTTTGTGTTTCCTTCGTT
>ENA-OPYS01000014-OPYS01000014.1-human-gut-metagenome-genome-assembly--contig:-NODE-14-length-27126-cov-1.396830_pt1 | contig 27126 bp, 25 predicted proteins | sample MGYA00242635_ERZ504478 | MGnify/ENA primary metagenome ERZ504478 (study PRJEB26092, sample SAMD00036246) | human gut metagenome | host: Homo sapiens | study: EMG produced TPA metagenomics assembly of... | reverse complement strand
TAAAAAAGCGAGGAAAAATACAGAAAAAATACGTTATATTTACCACTGAGAATAAAAATAACAGATAACTAAAAAACAAAACTATGACACTAAAAACACTCGCTTTCTTTCATATTTTTGCCTGGCTTTTACCACCATCGCAGCTTGGGCGCAGAGTAACAAGTTTTCAAACTCCATCTTCCGCTTTGCCACTCGTGCCGAAGGACAAATGCTGATTACGGAACTGGATGACTATACGCGCGACTGGAACCAGTTTGACATTGACGTGCGTCTGCAAAAACCGCAAGGACGCAAATCACAACTGTTGCAGTTTGCCATGGAACAGACACTCAACTGGAGTGACGCAGAAAAAGAGCGTATCAGCAAGGCAATGAAAAGCCTGGATGCAGAAATCAAAAAACAAAGTTACAACCTCGATTTCCCGAAAGAAATCATCTTTGTAAAAACTACCCAGAAGGAAGAAGGCAATGCAGAGGCCTACACTCGCGTAAACTGGATTGCCATCGGCGAGCATGCGTTGAAGGAAGCTTCGGATGCAGACCTGAAATACCTTGTAGCCCATGAGTTGTTTCACCTGCTGACACGCCAGAATTCCAACTTCAAGAAAGACATTTACAAGGTTATCGGATTCACAGTGATTGAAAAAGAAATTATCTTCCCGTCCGATTTAGCAGAAATTCGTATTTCCAATCCGGACATCAGCCGATATGACAGTTACGGCACGTTTACCATCGGCGGACAGAAGCAATACTGCACCATGGTGATTTATACCGACAGACCTTATGACGGAAAAACGCTCTTCGACTACCTGAAAGTGGGACTTGTACCTTTGAACGGTGATTTTGTTCCTGTTCAGAAGGCTGGAAAGACAATCATTTATGCACTGGATGAAGCAGAAGATTTCTACACACAAGTAGGAAAGAACACCAACTATCTCATTCATCCGGAAGAAATCATGGCAGACAACTTTGCCTTCACGCTGATTGGCAAGAAGGACCTTGCTAATCCGGAAATAATCCAGAATGTACAAAAAGTACTGAAGGCCAAAAACCGATAAACAATCTTCTTTTACAGATATAAAAAAAGTCAGGCAACCGCTGAAGTGCCTGACTTTTTTATGACTTATGAGATTATCTTTTCCGGTAATCCCTCTCAATGGCTAAGGTTATCCAGTTGGCTAAGGCCTGACGATTGTCGGCAATGACCAGACGTTTCTGATCCTGCGCATTCTGGATATTTCCAACTTCCAGGAAAACAGCTACCGGAGTCGTATTGCGAAGTACGAACAGGTTACGTTCGCTCACCGTACCATCAAATCCGCGGTTGGACTGATGGCGGTCATACTTGGAACGGAAAGTCCGCTGTATTTCCCTCGCCAGCTGTTTTCCTTTTGAACTGCCCGGTGCATGATAGAAATACACGTCAGTCTGGTTGTTCCGAGCCCGACTGTCTACATGGATAAATACGGCACGCTTGTAGCTGCTCTTATCCTTCCGGTACATGCGGTTCACCGCATCACAACGCTGTTGCAGGCGGGCTACCTGATTCAATGGAATAGCCCTTCCCATGCAAGTTTCCCGCTTGCTGTTATTCAGTATAGCCTGGTCACGGATTCCATCCTTTGCATCCTGAATGATAAAATGCACTTTGGCCCCACGTTTCATCAACTCGCGTCCCAAGCGGAGAATGATGTCGTAAGCATACTCATCTTCATGCAATTCTTTTCCGCGGTATTTACCAATGCAGCCAGGATCCGGTCCCCCATGTCCGCTGACAAGATAGAAAGTGGCTCCTTTCAAGGAACTGGAAGTTACCGCATACGACGCATATTTCTTTCCAAACAGCGGTTCATAATGTCCCTTCTTCTTTCCCGTCATTCCCGAAGGAAAGCACAGCAAGCCACATAAAATCAAACATAAGAACTTCTTCATCACTTCAGCAGTTCATCTATCTTCTTACAAAGGGAAGCAAACTCCTCTTCATTATACAAGCGAGTCATCATCACGATTTTACCCTCTTTATCTATCAGCACGTTACGGGTGATTCCGGCATTGCGTTCCGCATATTTGGCAAAAATATCTGCTCCCGGGTCAAGTCCTAACGGATAAGTCACTCCTGTCTGCTTGGCAAAGGCTTTCACTCGTTCCAGCGGCTCGTCACGGTCAATTCCATAAAGCGCAAAGGAAGCATTGTCCTTATGTTTCTGCCAGATGTCTTTTTCAATAAAGGGCATTTCCTTACGGCAGACTCCACACCAGCTTGCGGTAAACTGCAACATGACTACCTTTCCCTTAAGTTCTGACAATTTCACCTTGCGTCCGTCCGTCAGCTTCATTTCAAAGTCGGGAGCCGTATCGCCTACCTTGACAATATATCCGGCTGCATCAGGAACCGGCTGAGAGGCTGTAAGTGGTGCATGGCCGCCTAAAAGTCCCATCAATGTCAATGCAAAAATAAGCTTCTTCATACTCATTCTAAATTATATTTCGGCTCAAAGATAGTACAAAAAATTAAAATACAGACACATTCGACAAGAAACCTGTCTGCAAAAAGAATATCAGAAAGTGCGAAAAGGGCCGAAAGAAAATGCTTTTTATTACTTTTCGGTATGTTTATACAGAAACTTTATTAACTTTGCGAATTATGAAGAACAAAGCGTACACCCTTGCGCTTTTATTGTAAATCAACATAAAAGAGAAAAACTATGGATTGCACAAACATCATCGGAGAAAAAATATAATCCGCAAATCGAAATGTTCGCGCGTTTCAAAATGAAAAGTTCATTTCACAAAACGAAGCGTATAATTTAAAGCACTCTTTATTCCATTTGAACTGGTCAATTCTAAGCTAAAAATAACAGAAAAATAACTTGCAAATATCAACAAAAATCACTATCTTTACATAGTTAAATTGAGGTCGTTTACCCTCAAATCAGTTCAGTTTTGTATTCCCCTACCCTATCAATATTCTAAAAAAATTCGGCCGGCTTCGCCGGTATTTGAATACCTTTTAAATGGAATTCGGAAACCATCCGAATCCCGTTCTTTCGTTTTATGTCGCTTCGCTCCACGCTTTGGCGCTTTGCGCTTACGCCACCTCGCGTATCGCCTTGTACGCTGCCACGCTTTGCGCCCGGACGATTTTGCCGCGGAAGGCCAGACGCGAGCCGATATACGCAAACGTACCCGAAGCATCGTTATGCGCATCCGCATGCGACACACCGCCATTCGCGTTCGCATTGTTGTACCCGCGATAGACCACACGGACCGTAGCGGTGCTTATCCAGTACATGTCGGTATAGTAAGTAGAAGATGATCCGTTCAGATTACCTACCGGAATCATGTCCATATACTTGCCGTGCGCCACGCCTGTAATCCACTGACCGCTGTCCTTCTTGCCCTGTACCATACGGATACTGCCGTCAGGCATCCAGATGCGCCATTTGCCCACGTTACCGCTGTCGTTCGGCAGATCCACGCCGTCCATCATGTCATACTTGTTGCCGTAGATGTCCTCATAGCCCAGGCAGCAGATATTGTTCACCTGCACCACAGTCGCCTGTCCGTATTCGTCCCGACTCTTATACCAGGCATACTGGTGCACCAGGCCGTCAATCAGCGAATTCGTGATTTTGTTGTTAATGACATACGCTTCATCGTAGCCGATGGTGTCTGTCATCCCGTGTTCGGCCGTTCCGCCTGTTGTGCGGTTATTGTTATGCTGACCGGCACCGCATTGTTCCTGCATATCCCTGCGCCCGTACTTTGCATAGCTCAGGTTCGCGATGCGGCTGTGCATCAGCGCATCTATCTGCTGCATACCCCGCTGCTGGCTGTAGTAGTGGAAGTCCGTCCAGGTCATACTTGCCGTGGTCGAAGCTCCGGTGATGCAGGCACGCAGTTTACTGCCCACCACCGAACTGCCCACAACGGCACACAGATGCTCCTCATTGGCCACCCAATCCGGTCCATGTCCTCTATCTTGTCGCTGTGGCTCAGTACCACGCAGTCAAACTCTGCCGTGTTCAGAATGGAGAAATGCAGGGCTGTAGCACGTTCCGGAACGTCTGCTATCAGATACATGCCGGCTTCAAATTTCAAGCCGATGGTCGGCACCACAATACTCTTCAGGATGTTTCCCTCCGCATCAGCAAACACACTGCCGATAAGCCCTGTTCCTGGAACGCTCGGGAAGCGGACACGTCTGTAACCCGACACGTCCACTTTGCACACGGAATAAGCCTTGTCCGTCGTATAGGATTCCATCAGCGTGGGCTTGCCGCTCATGATCTTGCGTTCACCCAGCCAGCCGCCCTGTGTCTCCTTGATGGCATCCAGTGTCAGTACCGTCGCCTCAGGCACCGGGGGCATTTCGTCCTCCGGATAACTGCTGTAGCAGGCGTACTTCTTGTTGTTCAAATAATCGTTGATGCCTTTGCTCCAGTAAAACGGCTCATACATCATCCAGTCTCCCTCGCTGCCGTCCAGCTTCGCCACCGTACAGTCGTTCATATCCTCCGCATCGGCATAGAAGTTCGAGCTTTCGTCATGCAGGGGGAAATAGGTCATCTCCCCGTCCGGGTTGTTCACTTCCACCTGCTGCCCGGCTATCTCCACCTTCCGGCTCGTGGGCATCTTCGTCACCTTGGCCAATACGCGGTGGCGCTTGGACAGGATGGCATTCACATGCCCGCTCATTTTGTACGTATTGCCGAATTTGTACCCCGTCTTGTTGTCCAGGTTCGAAACATTGGCATCGTCGGCCACGCTGTCGTCAAACTCGATCATCGTATAGGGCGGCTGCTTGATGGTCAGTTCCGGATAACGGGCGGCATACTTCTCCAGTTCCTCATCGGCCAGATACTTCGTCAGGGTCAGCTTGCCCCTCAGTCCCGAATGCCGGTCATCCACGGCACCCGTCTGTGTATACGTTCCGTAGTCGTAATACTTCTTCAGCAGGGTTCCGTCGTCTTCCCGGTCTATCTCCAGCACGAAGCGCTCCAGCTTGCCGCTGCCGTTCAGTCTGGCCTGGTGCAGGCGTTCCAGCATAGCGAACCCGTCGATGCCGGGGCAGTTGGTGTAGCGGTAGCCCCGCACATTATTGATCCCTTCCAGTATCAGGCCACTATCGGACAGCTTGGTCAGATATTCCAGGAACAGTTCCTCAATCGTGTCCGGCAGGCATAACTGCACAACGGGCGCACCGGTGGCCAGTTTCACACGGGTCAGCCCGTACCCCTCACGTCCAGTTTCTTCAGGCGGCCCTGCCAGCTCAAGTCCAAAGTGGCCACATTCCCGTTGTCCCCGTTCCGGGCCAGCCGGTTGTTCCGCATGTTCACTTCTTCCAGAAGCAGCATACCATTGGTCGAAGCCATGAACGAGCCGTTCCGGTAACCGCTGGCTTTCTCCACGCTCATGTCGAGTTTTACCAGTGAGGTCAGCAGACCGAAGTTGAAGCCGATTGCGAACGCATCCTCGTGCCATACCAGCTCCTTGATTTTGGCTGCACCGATAATCTTCAGCGGGTCGTTCTCACCGAAGGCACGGGTCAGCTGCAGGGAATGGAGCACGTCCGCATCCACCACGCCGCTGTCGGCCTGCACGCCGTTGCTGGTGGAGAGCTGCACACGGTACGGGATGGTCAGCCGGTACTGCATCGGTTTCAGTTTATAAGCCTTGTCCAGCGATGCCGTACTCTGGTAGAACTGGGCACCCAGCGTGGATACATAGCCGTACTCCACCTGCTTCAGGTCATACCGGCGTTGGATGAAGTAGTTCCGGTGTGCTTTCAACGAACCCTTCAGACCGTAGATTTGCGGATAGTCTGTTTGGCACCGTCAGCACCCACCGGCATTTCGTTCAGGAACGGGTAGATGTATTTGAAGATGCCGGACTTGTTATAGAGGCGTGAGCACCACTTCTTCATCTGTTCGGTATCGAAATGGTCAATGGCTTTCTGGATACTGAAGGCACTCATGAAGCTTGCGCCCCCGTTCCATCCGCTCACCATAATCTCCACAATCATGTCCCAGCAATTGGCCACGATGAGGTTCCACAGCCACGAGTTATGACCCTGCATCACATAAGCCCCGTCGCGCTTCGTCTGGCGGTTGTCGTCATACTTCCCGGTCAGGAACGACTTGTTGTCAGAACCGAGCTGGCAGTCGCCGTCATAATAGTCAATCGACCATTTCACACCGTCCCATGTGCGGATAAGCATGTTCTTCGCAAGCTGGTCCACGCCGAGGTTGAACTGCACGTACAGATAGTAGGCAATCAGGTGGGGAAGGTCGAAATACTTCCCGGCCTCTTTCCTGAACGTATCGCTCTGCCACTTGGCGGTAGGGAACTTGTCGCCGTCGTCCTCATAGTCCACCCCCTCGAACGAATGGGATTCCGTGCTGTAAACCATGTTCCTGCCCGCAGGCGTTTCCTTTACGCACCGGTAGACGAAACTCATCATGCGGTCGGTGGCCTTGTACATCTTGTCGTACTTGTCACCGGTACCGAGGTGGTCTTTCAGGTTCGGTTCTTCCTCCGCGTCACCGCCTCCGTCCGACCAGAAGGTATCTTTCGGATGATTAAATTCCAGTCCTCCGTCAAAGTTGTAGTCCATGAAATCCTTATGCTCCGGTTCGGTACTCGGCAACCAGTGGAACAGGCACAGCGGATTGGAGTTGTTCAGCGTCTCGAAGCAGACGGGCAGGTACTGCTTGTGTCCTTCCTCGTCGGCTTCCAGGTAGTTCAGCGTGTCGCCCTCGCCCCATTTCTCGCCGCCGATGGTCTCATCCTGCCCGAAGATGGGGTAGCTGTCGCTCTTCTCGTTGTTCATGTTGTACTGGCCGTAATAGGTCAGGTCTTCGTCGGCACTCTTCGCTACGAACAGGTCGCACGGCAGGCCGTCGATGGCCGAACGGTAATCATCCTCCAGCCCATGGTCTTTGGCGTAACGCTGGGCAGGCGTAAGCAGCCCCATCTCTTTCAGTCCGTCATTGATAAGCTTCGCACCTCCGGTATTGGTGGTCATGGACGAGTCCGAGAAGTCGCATTTGGAACATGCCAGCTTCGCGCCTACCGAGTTCCTGCGTAACTTGAAGAGATTTTTTTGCCGGTAGTTACCACCGGATTCTTCTGCCTGCCGTTTCCGTCAATCTCCCCGTAGCTCAATGTAACCGTCCAGCCGCTTGCCGTCTTCTGGAAGTAGAAACGGAAGTTCTTTCTGGCATAGTTCACGGAAGAAGTACCCTGAATACGGACATATACGTTGGTAAGGATAAAGTCAAGCGTCCTGTCCTCTCCGTTATAGAAACGGACCTCCCTTACCAGTTTATTGGCCTTCTTGTCGTTCAGCTGGGCCAGTGCATCCACCACGTTCAGCGTGTCGCTCTCGCTCGGAACCTCACTGCCCACGCTGCCCGTGCCTATCAGTACCAGGATCGAGTTCCGGCGCTTCTTCATCAGCCCATCAGCTTCTCCATGCTCACCGTATCTCCTTCATTCAGCACGCGGTTGTCCTCATCCAGTGAGCGCACGCCCGGTTCCCCGTCGGCATCCTCCAGGTGGTTGCGGTCCACGATGTAGTTGTTCAGCACCTCGTCCGAGGTCAGCGCCTTGTTATAGATACGCACGCTCTTCACGTTCAAGTCGGCACCTGCCGACTTAAATTCCAACTGGCTCTGAATGTCAAAATTCACCTTGTCGAGCCACTTGGAAGCAGCCGACTCTTCACCGTTCACATAGAAACCGATCAGCGTGCGCTGTTCGTTGGTCTGCACGTTCGGATAGAACACGTAGGTAATGCGGATATTCGTACCCGGCTGGAACTTGGTACCCACCGAGTCTTCATAGCGCAGCACCTGTCCGGCATCCATCGCCTCGGTCACCACACCGGTCAGGAACTTGGCCTCTTCCGGAGTCACAATCAGCCCGTACCGGTTGCCGTTGTCCAGCTGCCCCAGGCAGGTGATCAGCTCGGCATCCGTATCCGTCACGTTGGCCGTGCTGTATTCTATCTCCAGCGTCATGCCCACGTCACGGATGGCAAATCCCTCGGGCTTGTCCGCCTCGTTGAAGGGGCGGTAACCGCCGTCAGCGGTCAGGGTCATACCTGCACCACCGGCCAGCAGCAGGCGGTCCTTGTGCCAGCCGCTACCGGCACCATATTCGTTCACGCTCCACAGCACGTCCCGGAACTCCATACGCTTGTCACCGCTCACCCAGCTTGCCGGGTTGTTTTCCGTGTTGCTTCGCCCGAAGGCGTCAAACGTACACACGGCATCCGGTGCCAGCGTGGCTTCAATGTCCGGGTGCGATGTGGTGTTCACCTGCACCTCAAGCACGGCATCGCCGCATGACACACGGTAGTCCAACGGTTCCACGTTCACGTTCGTCCGTCCGTAGCTGCCGGTCTCACCGCGTTGCAGCAGGTCTTCCTTCACCACGCTGCCCCGGTCGGTCACTTTCACACGGGCCGTATACGCATCGCGGTCATAGCCGGCATACGTGAAGTTCCATGCCGTGAACTGCTCTGCCTCCAGCACCGGGTGTTTCCAGTCACGCTGGAACCCCGCTGCCCGGTGGCTGAACATCAGGCCGGCATACGCTGTCACACCTCCGCCTGCCTTCAGCAGCGTAATGTAATGCACCCGGCTCACCACACCGGAGTTCTCATGCTGCGCGTAGGCTTCCACCACGTTCGTACCCTCCTGCATCTGTGTCAGGGGGATGGTCACGTTCTTCTGCTGCACACCGCTGCCGGCCGAAAGACCGAGGGTAAAGGCCTGTCCGCCGTTCACGCGGTAGTAGATGTTCTTCTCACCGCTCGTGCCCTTGGCAGTAAAGGGGATGTTCACGTCATTTTTATATCCCCCGTCGGCCAGCCCGTTGCCCGCCGAGTAGGTGGTCTCCAGCTCCATGGCCACCATGGTCACCTTGGCCGTGGCCGTCTTCATCAGCGTGCCGTCCTGGTAAGTTGCCTGCGCTTCCACCTGTACGGTATAGGCAGTGGCATCCTGAAGGTAGGGCGAAGCGTCAAAGGTATAGCTCTGTCCGGCTGTAACGCCCACAAACTCCGCATCCCGGAACTCACTGATGACGGTCGAACCGCGTTTCACGATCACGCGGGCTTTCAGGTCGCTGTAGCCGTCCACCGTACCGCCACCGGCAGTGCCCACACCTACGGAGTATTTCACCACAAAGCCGCTGCCCAGTGCCAGATACTGCGAGGCGGGAAGTCCCGCACCGCCGCTGTCCGTCAGGTCGATGTTCACCACCACCTTGTCATCGTCCGTGTACTTGGAAAAGCGCACTTCCTTCGAGCTCTCGCCGCCCTGGTTGTCCTTCTGCTTGACGGTCATCACGTACTGGGTGCCGTCCTCGCTGTCCTGCACATCCACGTCCGTCACCGTACCCACCATCGCATCGAACACCGTTCCGGATGTAGGAGGTTTCGTCTCGCCGCTCACCAGTTCCTCGGTAGGGGTACGGTTTGACAGTTCCTTCTTCAGGAACGCTTCGATGTCATCGCCTGCATAGGCATGATAGGTGCCGTCCGGCTGTTTCTGATTCCATGGTGTTTCAAGATTCATCGGATGTTCAGTCGCGTTGATGATTCCGCTTATTTTCCTTTTTGCCATAATACTGTCCTTTTATAATAATCATTCATTTATCAGTTTTACTGCTACCGTTCCATGCGTCCGATCCGTTCCACGGCTCGTCGCCTTTCCAGTATCCAAGTCCGAAACAGCTGCTTATCGCAGACCACACCAGTCTTGCCCCGGCATAGACTGCCGACAGGGCACGTTTCCCCACATACGCAGCCGTTATTTCCTTACCGCCTATGGTTATCATCGTCAATCCTCCTCATAAATCAGATACAGCGTATTCGCATCCTTGTCCTGCAGCGCCTCGTAAGCTTCCCCGCTCATCACCTCATGCCGGTAGGCCAGCAGTCTCAGGCTGCCGCCTGTTCCGGTATATACGGCATCACCCAGCAGGTAGAGCTTGTCCGGCAGGATGGCTGTCCGGTCCGCATTCATGAATATGCCGGCAGGAGGCACACCCGCCACATCCCAGTCCCCGTACAGGGTGGAGTCCATGTGGTAGGCGAACTTCCCGGCATCCGCTACATACACTACGCTGCCGCCCGGTTTGGTACTCTTGTCAGGTAAAACGTTGCCTGTTTCCATCCATGAGGAAAAGCGTGCGGTAGCCCCGCCGATGGCTGCTGCCGTAGTCTGTTCCACCTTGGCAGCGGCGTTTTCTGCCTTGGCTGCCGCTTCGTTGGCCTTGGTGGCCGCTTCCGTGGCGGCCTGGGTCTTTTCCTCCAGTCCGGCTACGGCTCCTTCCGCTTTCTTGGCGGCAGCCTCGGCACGGGCGGCGGCATCGCTCGCAGGCTTCCCTATCAGTTCCAGGGGGACGTTCACCATCTTGCCGTCCTTCTCCCCGGGCAGTGATTTCACACCGCTCAGCGAGGTGACGGTCTCCAAGTCCTCCACGCCGGTAGAACTCTGGAGTACACGGTCCAGCACTTCCTGAACCAGTTCTTCTTGTGTCATTTCTGCCATACTCATTCGTTTTTATCGGTTTCTGACCCGCCCAGGATTTCGTTCAGGGCATCTATCACATTGGGAAGACAATAGCGTTCCACCGCCATGTGTATCATCCCGGTTTCCTCATCGCTGAACTCGGTCTCGCCGGTACTCTCGAAAATCTTGAACGCAAGCCGATGGGCCTTGATGCCACTGACACGCGTATACAGCAAATCGGCTATCTGCTCACGTGCATCGAAAACCTCCCTCGTCTGACGGGTTATTCCGGTGGGAACGCTGAAATTCCTGAAATCTAACTTTTTCATATATATCTGTTTTTTAGGATGAATGATTCAATATCTGGTAACGGAATCCGTCCGCTTTTGTAATAAGTACCGTTACGGAGTCCCCGGATGCCATCTCGTAGTTTTGCAAATCTTCATTGTGGTTATAGATACCTTTTAGTATGATATTCTTTGAACCGGGTCTGACCCTGAACGTGACAATGGCTGCAAAATCGGTAGGCAAGTAACTCATGCCGAACTTGTATGCCACAGAACTTTCCGACGGCAGCGTAACCTCTACCTTACTGTAGTTGGGTTCATTGTAATACATCAAAATGATATTGTGTTGTGAGAAATCCACCGTGTAGTTTCCACTTCCGAAGGTAAGCAGCTTGGCTTTCGTATTGATAAACGCCGGGGCAAGTAATGCCGCATTGCTGCTGATACCGTAGTTCTTCGTACCGCCGGTAACATCTATAAACAATCCATAGTTCGCTTGGTCGAAGCCGTAATTCCCGTATATATTGGGGGCTGAGTTCACGATACGACCGACAGCGGTAAAAGCTCCTCCTGCAGAAGACGGTATCACATCATCACCGAACATCACATATCCTTTGCTGCCGCCGACACGGAAAAAATCATCATAAATGGCAAGACCGCCACCGCTCCCGTGAGAGTCGGCCACAGAACCGATACGGCCGTTCCCTATCTCAAAGCCGCCGATTTTCCCTTTGCTGCTGTCTATCTCTCCGGTAAACTTACCGTTGGTCGTTTCAATGCTGCCGTCTTCCAGTATCTTGAAGTTGCCGTTGGCCGTTACCAGTCCCTCCAGCTGTATATGGTCGGCTGTCAGCTTGATTTTGCTCACGGTATTTCCGTACTCGTCCTCTTCCTCCACGCTCACCCCGATAAGGGCAATCTTTCCTGTATTGTCCTGCGCATACAGACCGGAACCTTCAGGCTTTATGACAAGCCCGGTCTCTTTCAGCGCATTACCGTCCTTGTCGAAGACCGCCGCTGAAATCTTTACCAGCCGGTCGCTCTGTTCGAACAGTGTACGGTACTTATAGGCCAGTGCGTCCGCCTTGTTGGTGCTGAACACCAGCAGCGAAATGTAAATCACGCCCGTAAACGACAGCTTGAAGTCGCCAGTGCCGTTCCAAAGTCCGTCCAACGTGAACATCTTCTCACCGCCAACGGGCAGGTCCTCTTCATGGCCGAACATGTTGAAGTTCTCAAACCCGGTCTTATCAGCGTTCACAAATTCTATTTTCAACCTTCCGGCCTTGATAACCCGGTAGCTGAACGACAGATACACCACGCCGGGCACCCGTTCGCCCTGGCTGTTCGTCTGCCGGTACTCCGGTACCAGCCGGAAGTCCTCCAGTTTCTGCATGATATAGCTGTTCCGGATATAGGCATAAGGCACCTTGCCGTCGGTCCGTATCTCGGCATGGCCGTCCGGCTTCGTACCGTAAGGACCGCCGTTCGCCCAGATCCAGCGTCCGCCCAGGGTGAACAGCGTAGCCTTGCTGCCCGTCTTCCATTTGTCCATGCCGTCGGCAAAACTGCTGTTGTCCAGATAACTCTGTTCTTCGCGTATTTCCTTGCGCAAGCTTTCCACGGCTGAATGGATTTTCCCCTCGGTTATCTCAAACCGCGTCAGGATGTCCTCGCCCGTCATCAACACGAACGTACCCTTCAGCCACACGTTGTCGGCATACAGGCCGTTTCCTTTCGGCTGTTTGTCTGCCGGGAAAGCGCTGCTCCTGATGCCGTCCAGCTTACCCAGCCGGCAACGAAGGCAGCCGTTGAAGTTCTTGGCCTTCACACCGTCCAGAATGTCGATACGGGGCTGTCCGTCCTCCGTGGCCGCAATGGATATAAGGTTCTGCCGGAGCGGGGTTTCGGTGTTGCCCATCAGCACGCACTCATCGCCTGCCTCCGGCTTCACCCCGCCAAACTCGCTTACCGGGACCAGTACACCGCCGGCTATCACCGAAGCCACCTCCACCCAGTATGCTTTTAGTTTCTTACCACCCGTAACCGCACAGCGCATCAGGTCATGGGCCACAAAGCCCGATTCCTGCTCAAACACGATGCGGTAGTTGTCGCCCTGCTTCACCACGTCCTTGATCTTGCCGTTGGCAGCGGACACCACCAGCTGGCCGCACACGCTGCGCACCTTCTCGATCAGCAGTTCCAGCGCCACCAGGCTTTGCCGGGCAGTCACTTTGTCCACCGTCAGGTTGTCAGTCCGGTCAGCTGGTCAATCCACAGCTGCCAGCCCTCACCGGTCAGCCCGTCCACAAACTCCGTGCTGCGCAGCAGTTCGCGGATCACGGCAGTCAAGTATTCGGCATTGCCCTCACCATCACGATGCCGCAGGGCTTGCCGCCAGCAGCCTCGCCAAAGCTCACACCCTTCAGGAAGCGGATGGACTCTTTGGCTGTGTCCGGCTGGTTCTTGCTCAGAAACTCTTTCTGGCTGCGCCGGGCGGAAAACAGGTTGTTGTCCGTGGGCAGCGTCTTGTCCCAGCTTCGTATGATGTCCGGAAGGGCAGCGCCTTCCGTCTTTGATTTCGTATAGCTTTTCAGCGCACCGATGCTGTCCGTCACCTTGTCGAACTTGCCACCTGCAGCGCATCGCTTATCTCGATGTCCATCTGCCGGTTCGTTCACCTTGCGGCTGATCTTGGTGATACGGCTCTGACGGTAGCCTTTTTCCGGGAAATACTTCCGGCTCTCCAGCTTCACCCGTCTGCCCACAAACAGGTCTATGCCGTGCTCCTCGATGTATACCGGGTCTGTCGGGGCTTTGTAGGCGGCAATGTCCAGCCAGTGGTCCCGGTTGTACTCGTCCACCGCAACCGCAAACTCCTCTTCGGCCAGCCGGTAATACTCATCCGGCATCCGGATATTCCACAGGATATAGGTGTCGCCTGCTCGGGGCACCAGCTTGCCGCCCGGCAGCTGGGTGTCGTCATCGTAGGGCCAGATGGTGATCAGTTCGAATTCACGTGCCGCGCTGTCGTAGTTCACCTCAAAGTAGTGGTCATCGCTTTCTCCCAGTCCGGCAAGGTCGCCCGTCTGGAACGACACACGTTTGGTTTCTCCGGCCAGCTCGTACAGGTTAGGGTCAAAGTCCAGTTCCCCGTCCCGGAAATAATAGACGGTGAATTTGTTTCCTTCATCGTCTGCCACCTCCTCGCTGCGAACCGAGCTCACCGTACCGACCCGACGGGGGAAGATGCCGCTGAAAGCATCCTGCTCGTAATGGTCATAGATGCCATATTCCTCCACGCCCTGCTCGATGTACTTCCTGCCGCCGGGAAGCATCAGACGCGGGCTGCCGTATTTCTCCGCATCGATGTTGCGGGTCGAGCCTACCGGGAACAGGCGCGTATAGAATTTGGCCGTGTTGCTCGTATCTCTTTCCAGGGAGGTCAGCCCCTTGCCATAGCCAAGGGTGATTTCTTCCCCGTGTTCGCAGCGGCACACGTTCACAGTCTGCCCCTCAACCCACCATTCCACCTTGCCGCCTGCCTTTTCCGCGATGGCTTTCAGCGCTTCGTCGCAGTACATCCCCTCGTAGTCTATCGTGATCAGCTCCGTACCTTCCACCGTACCCGTCTTCCAGTCAGTAATGTGGCCCATGCCGTTATTGATAGCCTTCACCACCATCGCCACATGCTCGCGGGGCGTGGCCGTCAGGGTAAACAGGGGGTTGGTGTCCCCGTCCGTCGTCTCCAGCACCAGGAACCGCTTGATTAGGCTCTCGATACCGTACAGCTTCAGGTTATACTCCCATTCACCATCGCTCACCTGCTTCGGCGTGTAGCGTTCTGTCAGCCAGTACCGTTCGCCCAGATAGTCCGTGTAGTCGTTCACGTCCAGGGGCAGGAAGGCATAATAGCTGAACGACAGGGAAAGCACATTGTCTCCCTGCACTTCCTTGCTTTGCGTCGAGCTGTCGTTCACGGCCACATCCGCACGCTTGGTTCCGGCTTTATCATATATCGTTAGAAGCATATTCTAATAGCGTTTGAATGGTTATATAATCGGTTTCGGTTCCCGGAACTTTACCCGGAACTTTCCGGCATGCACACCTTCCGTCCACAGATAGGTCAGCGGGGTGAACTTCGTACAGTCGGCATACTTCACCCGCAGCTGCAGATCCAGCTGGGGGAAACGGATCTCCAGCCAGCCGTCCTTCCCTTGCTTCAGGAAATTCACAAAGGCAAAGTACTGCTTCATCCAGCCTGCCTGGGTCTTGTTGTAAAGCGCAAAATGCAGCGTCACGTCACGCGCTTCATTCCGTGGGGTCAGCACGGGGCTGTATTTTTCCCCGTGCTCTTCCCGTATGTCCACAGCCGTATCCTTCTTGGCCTTGCTCGGGGTCAGGATGGCCGTCAGGTTCTCCATGCCCCCGCGCCGGTCTTCCACCAGGAACACGCCGTATTCCGTCCAGATGTCCGTGCCGTTCACCAGCACCAGTCCGCTCAGTATATTGCCCATATCACTTCACTTTTAGTCCGTCACGTATCATTTTCTTTATCACTTCCTTCAGTTCGCCCAGGTGTCCGGCGCTCACACCGGTGTTCTCGGCTATCCGGGCCAGATGCCCTTCAGCCGTGTCCATCTTCTCCACCACGCTTTCCAGCCGGTCGTCCATGCTGCTCCAGTGCTGCAGCCCGCCGGTGAACATGCCCTCCAGTTTCGTGCCCTGGTCCTGCGTCATGGCCGTAAAGCCGCCCGCTTTCGCACTTTGGCTCGTACCGCCCTGCTGCGTCTTGTCATAACCGGTGGCTGCCGCCAGGTTGTCACGCAGGGCAAGGGCTTCATCCATATACTGCATGTACTCTTCCATCAGCGCGTTCCGTTCCGCCTCGGTCAGTTCGTTGTCCTCCATGGCCTTGCCAAACTTCTCCCACCAGCCTTTCAGTTTGTCGCTGTACATCTCACCGATCTTGTTGCTCAGCATCGCCCGCATGAAGTACTCGGATATATCCTCCGCCGCATCCTTGGCACCGTACTTCATGTTCATCAGGTTGTCGATGAAGCTGCTGTACATACCGTCGAACGAAATGCCCGTCAGCCCTTCATACAGCTGGTCGGTCAGTTCCTCCAGCTTGCCGGCCTGGTCTATGTAGTCATCCAGTTTCTCGGTCAGTCGCCCGCCATAGCCTCCCTTACCGGTATTCTGGATTTGCGTCCACATATCCACGTTGCTGCGCAGTGCCTTCATTTCCTCCGGGCTCAGGCTCCACAGGTTCCCGTCCCACTGGCGGCCGATCTGTCCGCTCAGTTTGTCTATCTGTGCCTGGTTGAAACCGCCCCAGTAGTAGTTCCAGCTGTGGTGACTTCCGTGGTAGCCGGCTTGCGCCATAGCCATCTGCAGGTAGTTCGAATTCGTTTCCTGCTGCATCTTGTACGCGTCGCGGTAAGCCGCCACACTCTTCGTCCCCTGGCTCTGCTTGATGGTGTCGGTCAGATCCTCTATCGAGGTCTGCAGCAGCTCGTTCCGGTCTGTAAGACGGTCTATAGCCGCCTGCACTTCCTTGGCGTTCCCGCCGATGCCGAACAGTTTGTTGAAACCTCCGAAAGACACCGTGTTCAGCAATCCCCCGATACCTTTCACAAGGGAACCGCCTATCTGTTTGAACAGGTCTCCGCTGAGGATATTGTCGAGTATTCCGGTTATCGCATTGAAAATGGTGTCTATCAATGATGAGATAATCGGGCCAATACCGTCTTTCAGCAAATCCAGTATGGAGAGAATGGCCGATATGATCTGCCCGATGACTCCGGCACTTGACAGGGTTTCGGACATCCGGCTGATGGCATCGCCGACCTTGCCTCCGATATTCAGTTTTGAAAGACCGGTAAGCATGTTCTGGATTCCTTCAAATGATCCCTGCAAGGTTCCGCTCGCAAAGCCGTGCAACCCGTTGGATACCATGTTCAATCCGTCAACCGTGTCCCGGGAGGCACTTTTCACCTCCCCGGCAAGCGCCTTCATTTCAGAGGTGGCGTTCAGGTATTCTTCGTCAGCTGAAACGCTGGACGATTGAGCCGTTTGAAGAGCAATTTGGGTACGTTCTATTTCTGCCTGGTTACCGCTTTCAAGAGCCTTGTTGTAATCGGCCTGCGCCGCTTTCAACCGGATGAATGCCGCTTCCTGCTGCAGTTCTGCATTTTGCACACGTGTTACGGCATCCCCCAAAGCGTGCATCTGCGTTTGCAGCCGGGCAAAATCCAATGTGCCGTTGCCACCGGGGAGCATGCTTTGAATACGTTCAATGGCATCGTAAACGACCTGCTGATCCGCTGCTCCTGATTTTTTGAACTCATCCGTCTTGACATACTGCTTAAGTTCGCCAAGCAGATTCTTCATCTGGTCTGCAAGCAAGCCGGTTAAATCCCCGAACGCTGCTCCCCAGTCTATCTTCTGGGTAAGGGATTCCATGTCCACTTTGTGCACAGCCGCATCACGCTGCTTTTCCAAAGTCAGTCTTTCGCCCTGGGACTGTGCCTTGCGGATTTTCTCGGCATATTCTTCAGCGATGGCCAGTTTCTGCTGCTGGAAGGTCCCGTATTCCTTCAGATAGTCACGCATGGCTTCCGCCTCTTCCCTGTACACGTCCGCCTCCGCTTTTTTCCTTGACTCGGTGTTTGAGGCACGGGCTTTTTCAAGTTCATCCTGTTGCTCCCGGGTAAGTCCGTTATCTCCGGTAGAAAGACCGGCTTCCTTGTTCTCACGCTTCCAGTCGGCTTCCTGCCGGTTTATCTCTTCTTTCCGGGCGTTATAGTCATATTCGATTTGTGCCAGTTTCTTCTCGGTACCGGCTTGCATGCGGTCTATCTCTTCCTTCCGGTTTTCAGCCTGCAGGGCGGCAAGATCCTGCGCCAGCCTACGCTCTGTGGCAAGCCGTTGCTTGGCTTCCGCTTCCGGATTCTTCCCGGACTGCTTGGGGTCGATATGCCCACCGATATTTCCTTTTTTGGCTGCTTCTGCGGCTTTCTTTACCTCTTCCTCCGCTTTTTTCAGATAACCGTCACGTTTGTTTTCGGCATTTTTCAACAGTACGTCATAAGCTTCCTGATCATGTTTCTTGATGGCAGCCTGTGCGTCATAGAACTGCCCGGATTCTGCCATGCTTGACTGCATGATATATTGTCCCCATTTCCCGAAAAAACCCATGGCGCTTTCCGCCTCTTCCGGTTTCTGCGCCTTGATTTTATTCACCTCTTCATCGGCTTCTGCAGCTTTTTTTACAAGGTTCTGGACATTGGTCTGGTGCAGCAGAACCTGTACATAGTCCTCGCTCTTTTGGATAAGGGTATCATACCATTCGGAAAGTGTTTTATAATACCCGAAAGATTCCCCGTACTTGCGGTTCAGTTCCTCCACCTTCGCCTTTTCCTGTTCCTTGCTGCCGGTGAAGTTCTTTATTTCATCGATGACCGATTTCAGTTCGAAGCGGGTACGCACCATCTGGGCACGGCCGTCCTTCTCTATCTCGGTCATTTCCTTGAGTGATATGTTGAATTCATCCACGCCTTTTTTGGCACTGAACAGGTTTTTCGTCCAATCCCAGATTTCATCACCGTACATTACCAGCAGCATGATGCCGGTGGTCATGGCCGTCTGCCAGGAAAAAAGTGAGGACAGGACCTGCTTCCATACCGGTGTGCCCTTCTTGCCGGACTTCTGCAGCTCATCGTATTCCTTGCGGGCACGGGCCAGTTCGTCCGTAAAAATCGGCAGGTTGTTGCTGATTGCCAGGAAGAACATCTGCGGTCCCATGGCCAAAGAAGGCATTTCACGGGCGATCTGCTGGATACTGTTGTGAAGCCCGCCCAACTGGCGCTGCGCGTTGGGTACATCTGCAGGGGTGACCTGCACGGATTCCGATTCCTCCTGCAGCAGTTTCAGTTTGCCGCGCAATTCCTCAAGCTGCTTCTCCAGTGCATGGATCTGCGCGATATTGGCACTCTGGTCCAGATTGGGGGCAGCCGTCTCCCCGGCAAGGCGCAGCCTTTCCAGTTCAGCCTCCAGCAGCCTGACGGTATTACGCAGTTCCAGCGCCTCACGCTCGGCCTTGTTCATGCCGGGCGTGAGTTTGTCCTTCATCAAAAATTCAACTTCTACAGGTTTGCTCATTCCAGTTTGCTTTGAAAAAATCCTACTATATCGTTCGCTTCATCCTCGGCGCTGTGTTCCGGTCTGGGAGCACCATTTCCGCCGCCTTGCTTTTTCCGCACATACCGCGGCGCGTCGCTCAGCATCATGATCAGCGTCTGGTAATTCACCCCATCAAGGATGTAATCCACGCTCCAGCCGGTCGCCGATGCAATCTGCCACACGAAGCCGAAAGGGCTATGGGAACCCTCATACCGGGTTCTTAACTCCCCTTCCTTGCCTGGCTCAGTCTCGGAGTCATCGGGTTCGCCCGCGCTGTCGAGCTGATAATACGCATAAAATCCTTCGTGCCCACCAGACGCTCGAATGTTCGGAACATGGCCGTCAGATAACGCCACTCCACAAAGTTCCGCAGTACCCACGCTGTCACCCCGATGCCCACGTGCCGCGACACGTATCCCCGGCATACCGTATAGGCCAGCAGACGGCTCACAGCCTTACCATGTTCCGCTACAAAGGCCAGTTCCTCGACCTTGTCCTTTGCTTGCCACCCGGGCGCAACGCCCATCTTCAGGTATTCCCTCGCCAGCAGAATCTGACCCCACAGCCTCGGACGCTTCATCGTCACACGCACCTCCACCGGGCGTTTCAGCCACGGAAGCTTCCACCTTTTAAGAGGAACGGACACGCCGCTGTCCAGCAGCGCATCCGCACACTCCATCTCTATCAGTTGTTCCAGCCGGTCAGCCATACGTTAGCCCTCCTCACTTTGGAGCGATGCTGCAGCCGCGGCTTCCGCCGGCGGCAGCTTGTACTGCCCCCACTCGTCCGGTATTGCTTCCGTATCGAACACGCCGTAAGGCTGCGAACCGTCCTCCGGCATCGCCACTTCGAGCGTAACCTCTATCTTGGAGGTTTCTGTAAGGGTCAGCTTGCCTGCAGGATTGGAAAGTAGCGTGGCGTTGGGAATCAGTACGCTCTGTCCGGACACGAGGGAGAGTTCCCATGGTCCCTGCATGACAAGCACCTCCGACGGGGCTGTCCAACCGATCGGAGTTTTCTTTTCCAAATCTTCTTTCTTATAATGCAGCTGCCGCCAAGCAGTTTGTGCAGGTTCGAATAGTTCATCTGGATCACATTGAACGTCGGGGCGATGCCGCCGTTACTCTGTGGGATGACCAGCACCGGGGCACCCTGCACCTGTTCGGCCTCGATCTTCGCGGCCTCGGGTTTCTTGCCGCCCAGGTCAAACGAGTTCTTTTCAATATACCCGATTGTGAAATCCTTATACTTTACGGCTCCTATGCCGTACATGAAATTCTTGTTCATCTTTTTTTTCAGTTTCATTGTTAATAACATACCGACAAGCAAGCCGGCCAATACACCTGTGATAAACGTCCGCATCCGGTTCGGAGGGCGTTTTTCTACCGTTTGAACGTCATTTGAAATTTCGCTCTTGGTTTCGCTACGGATACGCGCCAGCTCTTCTTCATACCATAGCACCAGCTGCTGCAGACTGTCACACGAGGCTTCGGCCACGATGTTCCCGCTGTCGTCGCTGCCTACGGTCAGATTCGCCTGTCCGCTCTTGCCACGGTACACGGCACCTTCAGGAAGTTTACGGAGGCTGTCCGCAGGTATAGACAGCTTCACCGAACTCGCCGGTATACCCGCCATCACCAGTCCCGCCCGTCGGCTTCCGCTCGCGCTGTCGGCGCTTGCCGATTCCGTCCGGACTTCCCGGTTCATGCTCTTTCGGTGACTCGCGCAACCTGTCAAGCACAGGGCAATCGTCACGATGAGGACAGTTTCCGGCTGTATCAATAGCTTTTCTAAGACGGGCCATCTCGCGCGTATTGCGGGCCAGTTCTTTCTTTGTTTCACAAAATTCATCTTTTAGAGGTTTTACAATATTTTCCATCAAAATGCGGGTGGCATGTTCGGCGTTATCTATGCGCATGGCCTCTGCACCGGCCTCGGCCTTCATCGCTTCCGCTTTCGCTTTTCTCACAGTAGCCCGCAAGGAGCCAATGGTCGCCACCGTACCAACCAGGCCGCCGCCAAGGATAATGTTCATAAATTCGCTCAAGTCCATACCACCCGGTTTTATTATTGATTAATACCTATTTCTTTCAACCATTCCTGCACATCGAAGCTCGGACAGGCTTTCGCTGCCAGTTCGTTGTGTCCTATAATGCGTACATCAGGGAATTTCCGATGAAAATCCTTCACATACTTCTCCAGTGCCTTTTTCTGGCAGCCAGTGCGGGTGTCTTTCGGGGTCTTACCGTCTTTTTCCACGCCTCCGGCATACACGATGTGACGGCTTACACTGTTATATCCTTTGGCTCCGTTGGTCACTTCCCAAGGGTCCACCTGTGCATCCTCATTGTTTTCTACCAGACGTTCCACGCCTCCGTTCAGGTGGAACAGGTCGGTATAGCCAACCTGCTCCATCCTCTTCCTCCTGGCAACCGGAGAAGTATGCCATTTGCGGATGTCCGCCGATGATACCTCACGCCCCTCCGGGGTTGCCGTACAGTGTATTACCAGATATTTCAACTTTGCCATAATCATCATGCTTGATAGCCGCTCATCATTACCACTCCGGCATCCTCTTTCTTGGGCATGCAGATGAAGTAATGGCGGAAGTTAATCAGGTTACGCTGGTTCAACGGGTCATTCTTTGACTCGGAATAATACATCTTGGTAGAACCTGTTGCCTTGAAAACCCTCTGTTTGTAGAAGGCAAATGAACACGGAAATTCACCGGCTTCTGCCGTTGTACCCAATGCCTTCTTCACTCCGGCTGTAGTATAAAGCGGGTTGTTGCCATACTCGTAGATTTCAAAGCCGTAAAGGTTACCTACCTTGCCGCTGTTGCGGTCAATATTGTACTGTTCACGGAATGCCTGGCTGGTCAGCAGCAGGTCATTCACATGGTCGGGGCAAAGCACCAGTCTGCGGCCGTCTGACGGTACGCGCAGGTTGTCAAGGGCACGCTTCATTTCCACAAGGTCATTCACGGTAAGGCGCAGACGGTTTGTAGCCGGATCTTTCTCGCCGGTAGTCTTAAGCACCGGAGTAGTTTCCGTATTTTTGTTCGCACAAAGCGCATGGGCCGCCTTGGTAAACTTCGCATCATTGATACTGTTGGCATGTCCCTCTTTCACACGGGCGGTCTTGTCATAGCTGATGGCATAAAGCTCATCGTCTGTAATCGGCGTAGCCTTGGTCTGGAATTTGTCCAGCTTGATGGCAATATCCTTGTCTTCCAAAGCCTGCACATCAATCGGATAGGTTTTATTGTTTATCAAGACATCCGGATCTACACCAACTTCTACCAGTGAATCACATCGTTATTCACGATACTGCTTTGGTCGGGGATTCCTGACAGCCAGGTTCCTTCCAGTCCGGCACGGAGCACCTTAACAAGTTCCCCTGTCCAGATTTCCGTATAAACCCCTTCACGGAGTATTGAAGTACTTTGCGGGGCCATTCCCATAAAGGCTGCCACCGCATTCATTCCCACAGCTCCGGCCACCGGAGAGAATCCCAATACCGAAGCACACACGACACCTGTCAGCGTATTGAACAGAAGTGCCGTCAAAAGCATTACAATTTTTCCCATTTTCTTCATTTTAAAGGTTTTCAAATTTCACAGGTCATGCCGTATTCAGCCTTGTACAGGCGCTTGTACTCCTCCGGGTTATGCTCGCGCATTTCAAGCAGCGCATCACTCGGGACATCGCTCAGTTTGGCATAGGTGGACGGCTGTGCCTGCTGCTTGCCGCCCTGATAGCTCAATACAGTGGAAATCTTCACCTGTGGTTGCATGGCATCAAGCACATTCTTCAGTTCATCGACACCAACCTTCTTGCCAAGTTCGATAAACTGTATCTTCTTGTCTTCTCCCAGACGCTTTTCCACCACTGCCTTTTCTACAAGACCAGTGATACGGGCCAAAGTCAGCTTCCCGTTTTCTTGCTTCAGGGAATCATTCTCTGCCTTGGCTGCTTTCAGTTCATTTAAGGCTTGATTAACATCAGCCTCCGTTGCCGTTTCCGGCAGCCCCAATTGAAGGGCCAAAAGTTTCAGTTCCATTTCTTCTGTTGTTTTTTGGTTATTGATTAGTGGCAAAGGACAATCACCATCCTTTCCCAATGTGATTTGTTTTCCATCCTTCATCAGTACGATGGCATCATCATTGGAACCTACATCCACCAGTGATACCTCATACAGCTTGCTTTTGGTTATTGTCGGGCTGGTCTGCCCCTGCAGCAAATGTTCGGGCTGGTCACTCAGTTCCAGAATGTCTATTCCGGCACTCACCATTCTCAGACTGCCGAATTCAAACTGTTTCTTGCATCTTTTACTGAGGTCGGTCGCTTCGTCAAACACCAGTTCCCCGGTTACTTCACCATCCTCTACCCGAAGGTCCTTCACATAACCAATCACGTTTCCGCGTTGGTGCATGTACAGCAGTACCGGGTTTCGGCAATACTGCTCCACACTCATGCCCGATGTCAACACACGGCTTCCGTAGCTGTTCAGGCTGTCGTTTGAAATTCTTACACGTTTACTCATTTTCTCATGCCACGCCTTTATGCATTGGTGCTGCAATATTACAGAGCACTTACCGGGAAGCCAAAAAAGTGTGCAATGGTTGCACACTTCTATGAAACCGTTGCACATTATTTTGGCTGCAAGCTGATAAGCGGACAACTTTGCGAATAAATCGGGCAGGTGCAAGGGACTCCGAAGCCTGCCTTTAACCCTATATTCTTTATTATATGACAAAGGCAGAAATCGAAAAGAAAAAATCTCTTGCACGCTCACTGTTCCTTTCCGGCATGGAACAGACTGAAATTGCGGAGAAAGTGGACGTGTCACGCGTCACCATCTCAAAATGGTGCACGGCTGACGGATGGAAAGAGGCAAGGGCGGCAAAGAACGTCACCCGGCCGGAACTGGTGAACAAACTCCTGCTCACCATTGATACACTCATTACTCAAGTCAACGAATCGAACGACCCTGCACTTGTAGCTGGTCTCGGGGACAAACTGGCCAAACTTTCGGCGGTGATTGAAAAGTTAGACAAGAAGGCCAACGTAGTGGATGTCATTGAAGTGTTCATGGCATTCTCCAAATGGATTGAATACCGTTCAACCATCGACCCGGAAGTGACTCCGGAACTGGTCAGGGCAATCAACAAGTACCAGGATCTGTATATCACCGAACAGATGGGCATAAAATAAAACGGCTATGGCAACAGCAGCGGAAAAGAAACAGGCATACGAACAGTGGAAGGAACACTGTAAAAGAGTGCAGTCCATCACGGATACGGCTTTGCTCGCGGGCGAGACACCGGCACAAAAGGACAGGCGTATTCTGCGTCTGCAGGGTAACTATGCCGCGTTCTGTGAATATTACTTCCCCCACTTTCTCACCTTGCGTGACAAAACCACCGGGGAAGTCATACGCACCATCCACAATGCACCGTTCCACAATGCGGCAGCGGCTAAAGTAAAAGGCACACCCAACCTGAAGCGGTATTCATGTGGCCGCGTGGCCATGCCAAGTCCACACACATGGACATTTTTGTTCCGCTGTGGCTGATGTTCCAGCCCAAACGTCTCATCAACTTCATGGTGGTGGTCGGCAAAAGTGAGGACTCAGCACACGTCTGCTGGGAGATATTCAGGCAGAACTGGAACATAACCAGCGCATCATTGCCGACTTCGGCAAGCAGCAGGGGAATGCCTCCTGGCAGGATGGGGAGTTCAAGGCGGCCAACGGGGTGAAATTCCTGGCTTGCGGACGCGGACAGTCTCCACGTGGTTTGCGAGACCGGGAAGCACGTCCGGACTACATCGTCATCGATGACTTGGATGACGACGAACTGTGCCGCAATGAGAAACGGGTGCATGACATTACAGACTGGGTGAAAGAAGCCCTTTTTGGTGCACTGGATGTGGGCCGGGGGCGTTTTATCATGGTCGGGAACCTCATTTCTAAAAACTCGGTGCTGGCCAATCTCACCAAGACAAAAGGGGTACATGTATCCGTCATCAAGGCAATAGACAAGAACGGAGAACCGGTATGGCGCGAAAAATGGACGAAAAGAAGAGGCGCAGGAATACAGGGATTTCGTAGGCTACCGGGCATGGGAAAAGGAGATGATGCACAACCCCATCGTGGACGGAACTATTTTTCGGGCAGACTGGATTCGTTACAAGAAACTGCCCAGGCTATCCAAGTATGAAATGCTGGTCTGCTATACCGACCCCTCTTTCAAATCGACCACTTCCAACGACTACAAGGCTTGCCGCCTTTGGGGCAAGATTGGGAAGGAACTGCACCTTATAGACTGTTACGTCCGGCAGGATACCGTTTCAGGAATGGTACGGTGGCTTTACGACCTCTACGAGCGTACACGTGATACGGCAGCCGTCCAGTTCTTTATGGAAGCGAACTTCATGCAGGATGTCATTCTGGATGAGTTTGAGGCAGAAGGGAATCTGCGTGGATACCAACTGCCCATCATGCCGGACAAACGAAAGAAACCGGACAAGCTCCAGCGCATCGAAGCGGTGTCACCATTATGGGAACGCGGTTTCGTATTCTACAATGAGAAGTTGAAAGAATCGCCGGATATGCAGACCGGAATCGAACAGACCTTGGCACTGGAGCGTGGCAGCCGTATTCACGATGATGCACCGGATGCCGACGAGGGAGCCATCTGGATGCTGCAGCGCAATTCAAGGCAGGAGAGTTTTCAACCGGTGTTCGGTAAAAGGCCGACCGCCAAAAATATATGGTAACATGATACAGCTGATTAAAAGAATGATTTTTGCATGGCGCTATAAACGTGCCGTTGCCCGTGCTTGCAAGTACGCCAAGCTCTACGGAAGAAAGTACTACGTCCTGTATATGGGTGGCAAACTGAAAGTTGTCCCCAAAAGGAACATCTGTGAACTGATTCACCGCCACCGTTTCCGCAAGGGAACCACTATCCGGGATATAGAAAAAATGGCATTGTTCATCACTAAATGAAAGTAAAGTCATGTTCATTACAGAAGAAGATTACAAAGTTGTCATCGGCGACAACGCATTAAAGGTTATCTCGCAGGTAAGCCCGGAAAACCGTACCAATGCAGAAGCGGAAGCCCGGGAAGAAATTGCCGGTTATCTACGGCCGAAATACGACTGTACGGCCATTTTCTCTGCACAGGATGAACATCGGAACCGCCTCATTGTCATGTACACCTGCGACATTTCACTTTACCACATGAGTGCAGCCATGCCGCAAAAGATGGGAAGCGAGATACGCAAGGAACGGTATGAACGGGCCATCAAGTGGCTTGAAGGCGTACAGGCCGGAAAAATTGTCCCTGATTTGCCTTTGGCTGTCGGAGAAGATGGGCTTCCGTCCGGAAATTCATTTGTTTACAGCTGTCAGAAGCAGCTTCATCATAACTGGTAGGATTATGGATATTAAAGACTTTTTCAGCGGTATGTTTTCCAATAAACCGAAAAACGTACTGCAAACGCCATACGGCAATTTTAATCTGGCCAAGGGGAAAGACATCAAGCGGGTGCAGAAAATGGTCATCGACCTGCAACGCACCACCGATGCACTCACCCGGAAGGACATCAAGAACTGGCGCGATGCCTGGCAGTATGCCATCAATGTGGACAGTCCCAGCCGCCAGCGCCTGTACGACATCTACCGGGACGCGGAAATAGACCTTCACCTCTCCGGGTGTGTGGAGCAGCGCAGAGGTTTTGTCATGGCACGTTCTTTCAAAATCGTGGATATGAAAGGGGATGAGAACGAGGAAGCGGTTCACTTCTTTGACCAGTCCTGGTTCAAGCAGCTCATGCGCTATGCACTTGATTCAATCTACTGGGGACATTCGCTCATCGAATTGGGCGACCTTTGCACTGACGGCGACGGCTGCATCTGTTATTCGGATGTGAAGCTTATTCCGCGCAAACATGTCATTCCTGAGTATGGGCGTGTCATTACCGACCTCGGGCAGGACTGGACTACAGGTATAGACTACCGCCAGCCTCCTTTTTCCGACTGGCTCATTGAGGCAGGTAGGCCCGACGACCTCGGGCTGTATCTCAAGGCTGCTTCACAGACTATTCCCAAAAAGAACA
>ENA-OPYS01000013-OPYS01000013.1-human-gut-metagenome-genome-assembly--contig:-NODE-13-length-27798-cov-1.249720_pt1 | contig 27798 bp, 25 predicted proteins | sample MGYA00242635_ERZ504478 | MGnify/ENA primary metagenome ERZ504478 (study PRJEB26092, sample SAMD00036246) | human gut metagenome | host: Homo sapiens | study: EMG produced TPA metagenomics assembly of... | reverse complement strand
GTTTGGTCACCCATAATATAATGAATAATTCTATTTGTACGCTGTTTGACAATATTTTTAATTGATATACATAAGTTTAAATCACTTCTATATTTAAACACAACAGATTTACTTTATACATTCTTTAAATATCACAGATTCTACTAGAGTTTATAGTGAATACTATATTTCGCACGATTTCTTCCCACCAATCAAAGCCTATCTATAAAGAAAAACTTATATTTGCATTATCTGAATCACACAATCATAGAACCATGAGCAAGATTTATCCGGTAGGCATACAAAGTTTTGAAGAGATACGTAAAAATCATTACTGCTATGTAGACAAAACTGAATTAATTTACCAGCTGGCAAACAGTGGTAAATATTATTTTCTGAGCCGTCCCAGACGATTCGGAAAAAGCCTGCTCATCTCCACGCTTGAAGCCTATTTCTCCGGTAAAAAAGAACTGTTTCAGGGTCTTGCCATGGAACAACTGGAAAAAGAATGGACAGCATATCCAGTGCTGCATCTTGACCTGAATGCACGACGATACGAGAATGAAGCCTCTCTTTATGCTATACTTAACCAACATCTGGAAAGTTGGGAAGCAATCTATGGAGACGAAAAAAAAGATCGGGCTCCAGAAGAACGTTTTGCCTACCTGATAGAAAAAATCAGCCGTACCACTAGCAAAAATGTAGTCGTATTAGTGGACGAATACGATAAACCGATGTTACAGGCCATCGGTAACGAAACTCTTCTTTGCAACTATCGCAACACCCTGAGGCTTTCTACGGGGTATTGAAAACCTGCGACAAATATCTTCGGTTTGCTCTTCTGACAGGCGTAACCAAATTCAGTAAAGTAAGCGTATTCAGCGACCTGAATAACCTGGAAGACATTTCTCTACAGGCTATGTATAACAATTTGTGTGGAATCACAGAAAAGGAGTTATCAGAAGTATTTGCAGAGGACATCCAGTTATTGGCCGACAATAACACACAAACTTATGCTGAAACTTGTCACCAATTGAAAGAATGGTATGACGGATATCATTTTGCATACCGCTCGGAAGACATCTATAATCCTTTCAGTCTGCTCAATGCTATGAAAAGCCGTGAATTTGGAAGCTATTGGTTTGAGACCGGTACGCCGACTTTCCTCGTAGAATTAATAAAGCATAGTAAATATAATTTGCAGCGGCTTACCGAAGAAATAGCAACTGCCGATTCATTGGGCAGTATTGACACAATGGAAACTAATCCCGTACCCATCCTCTACCAAAGCGGATACCTTACGATTAAAGGGTATGACAAAGAATTTAAAGTATATAAACTGGGATTCCCCAACAAAGAAGTGGCAGAAGGGTTTACACGCTTCTTACTTCCCTGCTATGCATATATGCCTTCCGGCAATCCCTCTTTTGAATTAATGTGTTTTGTAAAAGAGGTACGGGACGGCAAAATAGATGCATTTATGAAACGCCTGCAAAGCTTCTTTACAGACACTCCTTATGAATTAATACGCGATCTGGAATTACATTATCAGAACGTATTGTTCATTATATTCAAACTGTTAGGCTTTTATACCCAGGCAGAATACCATACCTCAGAAGGACGCATTGATCTGATAGTAAAAACAGCGCAGTATATTTACGTTATGGAGTTCAAACTGGACGGAAGTGCGGAAGAAGCCCTGAAACAAATCAATGACAAACAATATGCACTGCCTTTTGCCACGGATACGAGAAAAGTCTACAAACTGGGAGTAAACTTCAGCCATCGTACACGCAACATTGAAAAATGGGTGGTGGAAGAAGCCCATTCATAGCTTCTCCCCATCCTTAAACTCTTCCCACTTCCTGACCACCGTATCAATGGAAATATCCAGCAATTTCATCTGACTGAACAATTCCGGCAGATTTTCTGTCATAAACTTCAGGCTTCGGGTCTGTTTTATCTTCTCCAGGGCATCAACAGTCACAAAATACCCCAGCCTCGCCGGGTGTAGATAATCCCCCACTGCAACAGCAGGTCGTAAGTCTTCACTACAGTATTGGTGTTGACTTCGAACATAACGGCCTGTTCCCGCACACTGGGTATGCGGTCATCTGAATGATACTTTCCTGCCAGTATCTCGTCGCAGATTCGTTCTGCCATCTGCAAATAAATAGCTCGGTCTTGCTTGAAATCTACCATCTTACTATCTAAACTCCAACTTTCTAAAACCTTTATAGGCCATAACAACAGCTACTATGCTCCAAACCACGGAAACGATCGACCATGTGTATTTAATAATACTTTTAGGAGCACCTAATCCATACATACACAATACCGGCAACACATAAGACAAAACACATAAAACAACTATCAGCCAGAACCGGGTTTTGCTGTATTGTTTCCTCAACATAACCACCAAAGTCCACAGGGCTACATAAAAAGCAATCACCACCTGCAGCATAAGTTGCTTAAGTCCATAGCCTCCTCCCAAAAAGAAGAAGAACCGGTCCGTTCGTTTCCTCTGTAAAAAGCAAATGGAATAGCCAGTTGCATAAAGATATTCGATAATATCGCACATCCCAACAACATCACCGTACCTATCAAAAAAGTACTGAAAAACAAACTTACATATTTTTCTGCCAATGTGACCGGAAGCATGAACTTATTTATCAGACCTCTGTCATTCCGCATATCTTCCACCAGGCTCCAGAACGTAAAATAATAAGATAGGAGTATCAGCAATTGCTCTATGAGTGACAAGCATTCTTTCAAACTATCTCCTGACACCAAGGCACAAAACACACAGATACTAAAAGAGCGTAAAAACAAAAGCTGGATAAAGGCTTTCTTTTTTCCATAGCCAAACATTTCCTTTAACTGAAACTGACTAAACTTCCACATTTCTTTCATTGCAAAACTTTTCATATCCTTCCTCCTCCCTTGATTAATGCATTAAACAGCAGTTCCAAAGATACTTCCGTATCCATGTTTTCCTGCTTATGAGTGATTACATGGTAACCTCGGTACAAGCTTCTGCATATAGCACTCCTTCTTCATTACTTTGGATTCCGAACGAATACCGACTAGCGATTTCCTCCAAAGAAGCCGCATACACAGGAGCATCCTTTCTTAACACAATCACATCGGTCAACAGATTTTCAATGTCCTGCACAATGTGTGTAGACAAAACCACTATCTGATCTTCACGAACATGCTTCATCAGCAGCTTACGAAACATCTTTCGTGCCGGAATATCCATTCCATTGGCAGCCTCATCCAACAATACGATTTTAGTTCCAAGCGACAGGGCGATGCTGAATGCCACTTTATGCTTCTCTCCTAACGATAATTGGTTCAAATTCTTAATATCCCGCTGTATTTCAAAATTGACCAGACAATCATTCAGCACCTCTTTACGAAATTCGGGATAGAATTCGGAATAAATAGCGAGGAACTGCTCCAAGCTCATATTCGGAAAGATAAAATCAGCCGGTAGCATGAATACCTTCTGCAAAGTCTCCACATCCCTCTCCCTGAGATTACGACCGTCTACATAAATCTCACCGCCGTGAGCAAAAAGCTTACCAGCAATCAGTTTCAATAGTGTGGTCTTGCCTGAGCCGTTCATCCCCAACAGGCCATAAAATCGCCCTTCTTCCATACGAAGATTCAAGTTATCCAATACATTCTTATCGGACTGATACCCAAATGACACACCGCTTAATTCTACCATAACCTTACAAAGTAAAAATTGTTATACTGTACCATCAAAGTGGTACAGCAAAAATAACTTTTTTTCTTGAACAAACAAATGATTTTACGGAAATTATAATGCAATATCCAACAAACCTCAGCACACTTTCTACGCTTCCATTCCGTGAACCCTACGTTTCCCGATGCGGAACCGTACGTTTCGCATAAGGAAAACATATGGTTCCGCGCTGAGAAACGTAAAAGACTTCTTTCCCTCCGAAAGTATTCGCTTTGATAATTCCAGCTATTTTTCGTAACTTCGCATGTTCATCTAACAAGAAAGATACATGTCAGAAAATGATTTTATTACCATAAAGGGTGCCCGGGTGAATAACCTGAAAAACATCGACGTACGTATTCCACGCAACAAGCTGGTAGTCATTACCGGACTGTCGGGCTCGGGAAAGTCGTCGCTGGCATTCGATACGCTGTATGCCGAAGGGCAAAGACGCTATGTAGAAAGTCTGTCTTCTTACGCCCGCCAGTTTCTCGGACGTATGAGCAAACCGGAATGTGACTTTATCAAAGGGATTCCACCTGCTATCGCCATTGAACAGAAGGTGACAAGCCGCAACCCGCGTTCTACCGTAGGTACCTCAACGGAGATTTATGAGTACCTGCGCCTGCTTTTCGCACGGGTGGGAAAAACGCATTCTCCCGTAAGCGGACAACTGGTGAAGAAGGACAGTGTGGAAGACATCGTGAACTGCATGCTGTCTTACCCGAAAGGCACACGCTATACCGTACTGACGCCTATCCTTCCCCGTGACGGAAGAAGTGTGGCAGAACAGCTGGACATGGATATGAAGCAGGGCTTTACCCGACTGGAAGTGGACGGCGAAATGGTACGCATTGAGGATTATACCTACAATGAGAACGATAAGGTGTATCTGTTAGTGGACCGCATGAGCTGCGATGACAGCAAGGATGCCATCAGCCGACTGACGGATTCTGCCGAGACGGCCATGTACGAAGGCGACGGCACGTGTATGCTTCGTTTCTATTTGTCGGATGACACCCGCCTGCATGTATTCAGCACGAAGTTTGAAGCCGACGGTATCAAGTTTGAAGAACCAAACGACCAGATGTTCTCATTCAACTCTCCGCTGGGAGCCTGCCCTACGTGCGAAGGCTTCGGAAAGATTATCGGTATCGATGAACACCTGGTGGTGCCCAACCGTGCGCTGAGCGTGTACGATGGTGCCGTGCTTTGCTGGAGAGGTGAGAAAATGGGAGAATGGCTGAATGAGTTCCTTCGGGAAGCTCCGGCTCATGATTTCCCCATCTTTGCTCCCTATTATGAGCTGACACAGGAACAGAAAGATTACCTCTGGCACGGACCAAGGGAGAAGGTCTGCATCGACTCTTTCTTCAAGATGCTGGAGGAAAACCAATATAAGATACAGTATCGCGTGATGCTGGCCCGCTACCGGGGAAAAACGACTTGCCCTACCTGTCACGGAAGCCGACTGAAAAAGGAGGCCAGCTACGTACGAGTGGGTGGAAAGAACATCTCGGAACTGGTGGAAATGCCGATTACCCAGTTGCAGGAGTTTTTCCGTACACTCACACTGGATGAGCACGACACCCTCGTGGCACAACGTCTGCTGAGTGAAATCAAGAACCGCCTGACATTCCTGTCGGATGTAGGTCTGGGTTACCTGACGCTGAACCGGTTGAGCAACTCGCTTTCGGGGGGTGAAAGTCAGCGAATCAACCTGGCTACCTCGTTAGGAAGCAGCCTGGTAGGCTCATTGTATATTCTTGACGAACCAAGTATCGGTCTACATAGCCGTGACACGACCCGCCTTATCAAGGTGCTGCGCCAGTTACAGCAATTAGGAAACACGGTAGTAGTAGTGGAACACGACGAAGAAATCATCCGTGCAGCCGACTACATCATCGACATCGGCCCGAAAGCCGGACGACTGGGCGGACAAGTGGTGTATGAGGGCGACATGAAAGACTTACAGAAGGGAAGCGACAGCTATACCGTGAAATACCTGTTAGGAGAAGAGACCATCGACCTGCCAGCCAGCCATCGTCCGTGGAACAATTTCATCGAAATCAAGGGAGCACGCGAGAATAACCTGAAAGGTATCGACGTGCGCTTCCCACTTAACGTGATGACGGTAGTGACGGGGGTCAGCGGTTCCGGAAAGAGTACGCTGGTACGCGACATTTTCTACAAGGCTCTGAAGCGGGAATACAGTGAATCGAGTGAACGTCCGGGCGAATTCATCTCATTGGAAGGAGACATCCGTCAGGTGAATGACATCGAGTTTGTAGACCAGAACCCTATCGGAAAGTCTTCCCGAAGTAATCCGGTGACTTATGTCAAGGCCTATGATGAAATCCGGAAACTGTTTGCCGACCAACCGCTAGCCAAGCAGATGGGATACAGTGCAGGCTATTTCTCATTCAACACGGAAGGCGGGCGTTGCGAAGAATGCAAGGGAGAAGGTACGGTAACGGTAGAAATGCAGTTCATGGCCGACCTGGTGTTGGAATGTGAGTCGTGCCACGGCAAGCGCTTCAAGAACGACACGCTGGAAGTGAAGTTTGAAGGAAAAAACATTTACGACATACTGGAAATGACGGTCAACCAGGCCATCGAGTTCTTTACGGAACACAACCAGAAGAAGATTGTCAAGAAGTTGCGCCCGCTACAGGATGTGGGACTGGGTTATATCAAGCTGGGACAGTCTTCGTCTACCCTCTCGGGAGGAGAAAACCAGCGCGTGAAACTGGCGTACTTCCTCAGCATCGAAAAGGCGCAGTACCATCTTCGTGTTCGACGAACCGACCACAGGCTTGCATTTCCATGACATAAAGAAACTGCTGGAAGCTTTCGACGCCCTCATCAGTCGTGGACATACGCTGGTCATCATCGAACACAACATGGATGTCATCAAATGCGCCGACCATGTGATTGACCTCGGTCCGGAAGGTGGCGACATGGGGGGGAATCTCGTGGCAGTCGGCACACCGGAAGAAGTGGCCAAATGTGCGGTTTCCTACACAGGACAATACCTGACAGAAAAACTCAATCAGTAATCTTAACGAACAGACACATGATTCAAACTCTTGAAACCCTATACAGCCAGTTCACCGGCCATGCTCCGAAAAGCGTGGAAGCATTGCCGGGAGCCGGTTCCAATAGAAGCTACTACCGCCTGAAGGGTACTCCGACTCTTATCGGGGTATGCGGTACTTCACGCGAAGAAAACGAGGCCTTCATCTACCTGTCACGCCATTTTCAGGCACAGCATCTTCCAGTACCGGCAGTGCATGCCGTTTCCAACGACGGGCTCTGTTACCTGCAGGATGATTTAGGAACAGATTCCCTGTTTCAGCTTATCGCACACGGAAGAGAAACCGGAGAGTTTGGCTCAACGGAAAAGGACTTGCTGAAAAAAGTCATCCGGTTACTGCCCCGTATACAGTTTGAAGGGGCACAAGGACTAGATTTCGGGAAATGCTATCCGGCGGTAGAGTTCAATCACAGAAGCATTCTGTGGGACTTGAACTACTTTAAATACTGTTTTCTGAAAGCTACGGGAGTGGAATTCAGAGAAGATTTGTTAGAAGACGATTTCGAAACCCTTTGCCAGACACTGATAGAGAGCATGGAACCCCAACCGGTATTCATGTATCGTGACTTCCAGAGCCGTAATATCATGGTGAAGGACGGAGAGCCTTACCTGATTGACTTCCAGGGAGGACGGAAAGGACCACTGTATTATGACGTGGCTTCTTTCCTCTGGCAAGCCAAGGCCAACTATCCGGACAGCCTGCGCCAGGAACTGATTGACGAGTACTTGGAAGCCCTACGCCCCTACAAACAGATAGAAAAGGAAGTGTTCCTGTCCCGTCTACGTCATGTCGTATTGTTCCGCACGCTACAAGTACTGGGAGCTTACGGCTTCCGCGGCTACTTCGAGAAAAAGACTCATTTCATCGAAAGCATTCCTTTCGCTATTGAGAATCTGCGCCAGTTATTGCAGGAGGGTTTTCCGGAATATCCTTATCTCTGCGAGGTATTACAGCGCATGACAGAACTGAAGCAATTTGCCGCTGTACGCAACCGCCGTAACCTGACGGTCACAGTGATGAGTTTCTCTTACCGGAAAGGGATTCCGGAAGATGAAAGCGGAAATGGTGGAGGATACGTGTTTGACTGCCGCGCCGTACACAACCCCGGACGCTACGAACAGTACAAATCGCTTACAGGACTGGACGCACCGGTCATCGAATTTTTAGAGAAGGACGGAGAGATTACAGAATTCCTTCGTCATACCGACGCTCTGGTGGATGCCCACGTGCAGCGTTTCCTGGAACGTGGATTCTCGCACCTGATGATTTGCTTCGGATGCACCGGAGGACAGCACCGCTCCGTGTACTCTGCTCAGCACACAGCAATGCACTTGCATGAAAAATTTAAAATTAATGTACACCTGATTCATCGGGAACAACAAATAGACCAATTACTGAAAGCCAAATGAAAGCCATGATATTTGCTGCCGGACTGGGTACCCGGCTCAAACCGCTGACTGACCACATGCCCAAGGCCTTAGTTCCGGTGGCCGGACGTCCCATGCTGGAACATGTGATTCTCAAACTGAAAGAAGCAGGATTTACCGAACTGGTCATCAACATTCACCATTTCGGAGAACAGATTATCGATTTTCTGAAAGCTAACCAGAATTTTGGACTGACCATTCATATCAGCGATGAACGTGACAGATTGCTCGATACAGGAGGCGGTATCAAAAAGGCGGCAACCTTCTTTACAGGAACGGAACCGTTTTTGGTACACAATGTGGACATCCTGTCGAATGCCGACCTGAAAGAGGTCTATGATTTTCATCGGAAAAGTCAGAATCTGGCTACACTGCTGGTCAGCCCGCGCAAGACCTCGCGCCACCTGTTGTTCGATACGGATAACCGTCTGCAAGGCTGGATTCATAAAGACACGTTGCAAACCAAGCCGGAAGGTTTTGTGTACGAACCGGGCCAATACCGCGAATATGCGTTCAGCGGCATCCATGTAATTTCACCGGAACTGTTTCATTACATGGAGGGAGAGGCATGGAAGGGCAAATTTCCCATCATGGATTTTTATCTGCACACCTGCCGGCAACTCCAGCTCGGAGGATGCATCAAAGAAGACTTGCAACTGATAGACATCGGCAAACCGGACACGCTGGCCCGGGCCGAAGAATTCCTAAAGGATTAATACCAAGTAACCGCACTACCCGTATTGCTTCGCTGATCCCACTTCAGGGCATCGGTCAGCATACTGGAGTTGGCACGGATAGAGAAGTTATAAGAAGTAAACGGACCGAACACCAATCCGCAACTCATATTAAAGCAGTGCAAGTCACGGGTAATGTTCAAGGTTGTCATAGACATCTCCTTGGAGGTAAAGTCGTATCCGGTAGAATAAGTCATGTTCCAACGGCTACCAATCTTGAAGTTACCCGACACGTTCAATGAATGCGTCAATGAATACGGATAACGCATGGTCTTGATGTTAATGTCCTTCGAACGGTCCTCACGAATACTATAGCTATAGCTCAAGCTGACACTCCAAGGCAATTTGAAAGCCAGGTAACCGTCTGAATCGACAGAAGCTTTCTCCGTCTTTCGCATGTTGGAGTTGTTATTCTGTTCTTCCGTTTCTTCCTCTGTCTCCTCGTCTTCATTTTCTTCCTTACCTTTATTGTCCTTGTTCTTTTCATCCTCTTCTTTCTTACCGAAGAGTTTCTTGAAAGTATCGTTGTTCAAGGTATAAGAGAATGAACCACTGTATCCCTGGAAACGTCCGAAACGTCCATAAGACCATTCTGTGCGGTCGCCCACCACTACATTACCATTTTCATCGAACTGGTATGCATACGTAGCGAATGAGGCATTCATATTAAATGTATAGCTCTTGGTCAGCTTCAAACGAAGGTTCATGCTCAAGTCACTCCACTTTTTATTGGCTACGTCGTAAGAAAGAGAAGCCCCTAACTGGTCAATCAAGCTGATTTTCTTGTAGCCGGTAGTATCCTTGTCCGACTTCATCTTCATCTCGATATTGTTATCAATTGAGAAGCTGATGTTCTGTGACATATTCTTTCCCGGATAGCCGTATACAGCTCCTTCATAAGGAGAATACTCTACGGTACGCACCTCACCGTCTTCATCCGTATAAGTATAGGTGTCGTAATAGCCATAACGTGATTTACCGAAATCCGGCGTATAGGTGTAGCTGACAGTCGGTGTAAAGACGTGACGAATCTGAAGCTCCTTGCTCTTCATGAACAAAGGCTTGTACATACCATACAACTTGGTATTCATCTGTAAAGACAGGTTGTAATCGTACAAACGGTTGAAGCCGTTGATAGTATCTCGCTTCACATGATCACGCGAGGTAGGACTCGCATCATAGCTCTGCTTTACTTTTCGCAAGTACCAACGCTCCGTGTAATTGAACGAAGGAACGATGTTAATATACTTGAACAAGTTGAAAGTAGCCGAAACCGGAATCTTGTGCTGCATACCGTTCTCCCACTGTGTCAAAGGTGTCTTAAACAACAGATTATCCTTTGTACTGATGGAGTTGGTAATACTTCCGGTGTACTGCAATGAAATCTTTTCGTACCAGCGCTCATCTCCTGCCGATTTTTTACGCTTGAACGGATAAATACGGTTCAATGAGATATTTACGTCCGGAAGCGTCATACTCAAAGAAGAGTCACGCGTGTTCTGTGTGATATTGAATGCTCCAGAGATATTCAACCCGATTTCCGGAAAGTTACGTGAGTAGCTCACACTGGAAGCCTTGGTATTCTGAGAATACTGCTGCGGGTTATACAAACTGCTCAAACTGGAACGGTCGTAACTACTGGTGGCAAAGTTCACACTAGCCGAGAACGAACTGTTCGGATTGGCCTTGGCATCCTGCCGGTGACTCCACTGGATACGGAAGTCTTTCGACACAGAATAGTCGGGCATGTTCTTCTCACCCGTTTTTGTCACCAAATAACTGGCATTGAACGAGCCACTGAATTTATAACGCTTGTTATAGTTAGATGCAGCCGATAATCCCCAAGAACCCTTCGTAAAGATTTCTCCCAATACTTTCAGGTCCATCTGGTCACTGATGGCAAAATAATAACCACCGTCGCGCAGATAGAAACCACGGTTCATCTCATCACCATACGTCGGCATGATGAAACCGGAAGAATAGCTGCTATTGAACGGGAAGAAACCAAAAGGTACGGCAATAGGAAGAGGCACATCCTCTACCACGAGCTGTGCAGGTCCGAATACTACGTTTTTCTTCGGACGTACCTTTGCCATGGAAAGTTTCAAATAAAAATGAGGATGTTCGTGATTGTCGCAAGTAGTATATTTACCATGACGCATGTAAATTTCATCGTTTGCCCCTTTCTTTCCTTCCTCACTGGTGACATATCCTTCACCCTGCTGCGTGACAATGCTATTGATGAAACCCTTCTTGGTCTTGAAGTTATAGCGCATGATTTTAGATTCATACGGTGTTTCTCCATCCTTGAAAATCGGTGAACCCGTTTCCACTCCTGCCGTATCGGTCACTCCCGTGGCATAGACGGTACTGCTGTCCATATTCATCGTAATCACCGCAGAGGTCAGCTCAATGTTCTGGTAATTCACTTTACCTTCCCCATAAAGATGTGCATAGCCCTCTTTTGTAAAGACAATCGAATCGCTTGCCTCATAAATGACCGGCGCATCCAGCGGTTCTTTTTTTCTTTGTGGTATCTGCGGCCAGCGAGTCCATTCCCAGCGAATCCAGCGCCAGCGAGTCCCGATGAAGGGAATCGGTCTTCTCTCCTCCCCGCATACGTTTTCCTCTCACACGCTGTGCTTCGGCATAGAATGAGCAGAAAAAGCCAAAAACAAACAGAGATGGCAGTAAATATGTAGTTCTTCTAAATGATGTCATCACCGTCTTTTTACGCAATATGCGGTGCAAAAGTAAGCATTATCCGACAAATAAACGTCAACGCTTTCCTTTTTAATGTATTTTTAGTTCTACAAAAAGAGTTTACACCAGGCATCAAAACGTGCCAACCCCTCTTCCCCATGCTTTTCAATACTCTTTCGGGCCTTCTCCACGCTCTTTTCCTTATCCAATTTGGTCTTTGAATAAAACTTATCGGCAAAACAGATAATCTGCTCTTCCAGGCTGATTGGAATCATTTCACGGTGAGGCACCGGAAGGTCACGTTCCATAATCGCCTTGAGGGAAAGTCCGGCACCTGTATGACGCTCACACACCAGCGCATGACGCGGATAACCCTCACGAGCCACCAACTCCGAACCTAAATACCCATGACAGATATAGGGATATTTACCAAAGCAGAAAATGCCATCTGCGTCCGTCATAAAAATACCAATATCATGAAGCATCGCCGCTTCTTCTATAAAAGTCAAGTCCAGATTCAGTTCCGGATGCTTGCGTGCCATATCCAAGGCCTTGTCTGCTACCGAACGGCTGTGCACCAGCAAAATATGTTTTAACTCATTATCTTCCGGATAATATTTGTCAATCAATGCAAGTGGATTCATAAATAAATGTGGCTATATTTGTAAAAAGTATCACAAATCTACAAAAATTCCATGAGTTACACGAAAAGAATCTTTTTGAAATACATTTTGGGTGCATGTATAAGCTGTTTTATGGCCCTGCAAGGACATGCCACCGTGCGCAACGGAGCTGACCAGCTAGAAAAACTGCTTCCCTTACTTGAAGGAAAACGGGTTTCTCTGGTAGTAAACCATACTTCTCTTTGTGGGAAAACCCACTTACTGGATACCTTGGTCAGTCTAGTAAAAATCGTACGGGTATTTGCTCCTGAACATGGATTTCGAGGGGATGCAGATGCCGGAGAATACATTCAAAACGGAAAAGATACCCGCACGAGGGTGCCCATCCTTCACTTTATGGAAAAAACAAGAAACCGCTACCGTCACAGCTGACTGGCACAGATGTGGTAGTGTTCGACATACAAGACGTAGGTGCCCGCTTCTATACTTACATCAGTACGCTTTATTACGTGATGCAGGCTTGTGCCGAGAACCAGAAAGAACTGATTGTGCTGGACCGCCCCAATCCTTGTGACTACGTGGACGGTCCGGTACGAGAAAAGGCATACAAAAGCTTTGTAGGTATGCTTCCCATCCCCCTGCTTCATGGATGTACCTTAGGCGAAATAGCCGGAATGATTAATGGAGAAGGCTGGTTAGGTAAAGGCCTGCAATGTCGTTTGCAAGTAATTCGAGTGGAAGGATGGAAACACGGACAGCCTTACTCGCTTCCGGTAAAACCTTCTCCCAATTTACCAAACGATCTTTCCATTGCGCTCTACCCCTCACTCTGCCCTTTTGAGGGTACTTCCGTAAGCGTCGGAAGAGGTACCACCTATCCTTTCCAAGTCATCGGTTCTCCGGCACTAAAGGATTTATTCTGGTTTCAGTTTATCCCACTCTCTTTAAAAGGGTTCGACAAGCATCCGCTTCATCAGAATCAGACCTGCTTTGGCCTTGACCTGCGTACAGAGAAAGAGCTGCCTCAAGGCTTCTCCCTAAAATACCTCCTGCAGTTTTATCGACTTTATCAGAAACTGTATCCAGATGCTGAAAAGCGTTTCTTTAGCCGTCCCCAGTGGTTTGACCTGCTAATGGGTACCTCACAGGTACGAAAGGACATACTTCAGGGAAAAACGGAGTCCGAAATACGCCAGGCATGGGAACCAAGTTTGCAAGCTTACCGTGCCTTACGCAAAAAATATTTACTATATGAATAAAAAACAAGCGGACAGCAGGTAGTTCCTTTAAAGACTCCTGATGTCCGCTTCTTACTATCTTAATCTGCACGATTATTTCTTTTTCATCTTCTGCATCATGCCAGCCATCTTGCTGCCAGTTACCATCTTCATCATCTTACGAGTCTGGTCGAACTGCTTCAGAAGACGGTTTACTTCCTGAATACTTGTTCCACTACCCTTTGCGATACGTGTACGACGTGTTCCATTCAGAATTTCCGGATGAGTACGTTCTTCCGGAGTCATAGAATAAATAATGGCTTCAATGCTCTTGAATGCATTGTCGTCAATATCAATATCTTTAATAGCCTTTCCTACACCCGGAATCATGGAAGCCAGTTCCTTCAGGTTACCCATCTTCTTAATCTGGTGAATCTGAGTCAGGAAGTCATTGAAATCGAACTGGTTCTTCTGAATCTTCTTCTGCAAGCGTTTCGCTTCTTCTTCATCGTACTGCTCCTGTGCACGTTCTACCAATGACACGATGTCACCCATACCCAGGATACGGTCGGCCATACGAGCCGGGTGGAACTGATCTACGGCATCCAGTTTCTCACCGGTACCCACGAACATAATCGGCTTGTTTACCACTGTACGGATAGACAGGGCCGCACCACCACGTGTATCACCATCTAACTTGGTCAATACTACACCAGTGAAATCCAGACGTTCATTAAACTCACGCGCTGTATTTACCGCATCCTGTCCGGTCATGGCATCAACTACAAACAATGTAGCATCCGGATTGATAGCTTTCTTGATGGCTTCAATCTCGTTCATCATCTGTTCGTCTATTGCCAAACGACCAGCCGTATCGACAATTACCAGATCATACCCTTTTGCTTTCGCTTCCTGAATGGCATTCAAGGCAATCTGTACAGGATCTTTGCTGTCCAGTTCGCTATACACAGGAACTTCTACCTGCTGGCCGAGCACTTTCAACTGCTCAATTGCAGCCGGACGATACACGTCACACGCTACCAGCAAAGGTTTACGGTTCTTCTTTGATTTCATCATGCGGGCCAGCTTACCAGAGAAGGTAGTCTTACCAGAACCCTGCAAACCTGACATCAAAATAACAGCCGGACGACCTTTCAATTCGATTTCGGCAGTATCTCCTCCCATCAAGGTAGTCAGCTCATCGTGTACAATCTTCACCATCAACTGACTGGGCTTGACAGCTGTCAATACATTCTGTCCCAGTGCTTTTTCCTTTACCGTATCTGTAAAGTTCTTTGCTACTTTATAATTCACGTCCGCATCCAGCAATGCACGACGTACATCCTTCAAGGTTTCGGCCACATTGATTTCGGTGATTTTACCTTCACCTTTCAATATCTTAAACGACCGTTCTAGTCTTTCACTTAAATTATCGAACATATATGTTGCTTTTTTATTTATTATCAAAAATTTCCAGCGTGCAAAATTACAAAAAAATCAGTATGCTCAAATCTTTTTGTTCTGCCATTTTGCTTTTTTCAGATAAATGAGACTAGAACCTAACATCAATACGTAATAAATCACTTCCGTGGTGAAGCATACGTCCACCGGTGCCTGGATAACCATACCCACCACAATGATATAAAGTGCATAAAAAACTTGTACAAACACTTCCAATACCAACGCCGCCTGCGTATTGCCCGTTCCTGATATGCCATTGAAGTACACATTGGCCAGCGAAGCAATCAGCATAGCCCCGCATACCACGTACAAAGCCGATACAGACTCCACCAGCAAGGCTTCTTCATTTGTATAGACCGACAAGATACTTCCGGGAAACGCCACGCACAAGCCTACGCACACTACCATAATCAAAAACGACATCCGGGATATTTTATGCAGTAACGTAACTACCCCTGATGAACCGCCGGCGCCAATCAGATTACTCACCAACGTATTGGCAGTAGTGGAAAGTGCCTGTACAGGAATCAGCAACACCACATACACACTTCGCACGATATTGGCTACCGCCAGTTGCCGCTGTCCGAGTCGTTCAAGAGCCATAAAAAAGACAAACCAGATGGCCATGGCCAGAAAATACTGTACCATCGTGAAACAAGATATGCGAAGGATGCGCAACACCATACTTAAATCGAACTGTCCAAAACGATTCAGTCCGTATTTTTTCAGGTCCACCTTATAATAGGTATAAAGCAAAAAGAAGAGCAGTGAAGAAGCCTCAGCGATGACAGAAGCCAAGGCGGCACCACGTACCCCCATTTCCGGAAGGCCTAATTCTCCGAATACCAAGGCGTAATCAAGCACCACATTCACCAAAGCCATTACGACTGCATTCATGGTCAACACTTTGGTACGCGTAATACCGATATAAAGCCCACGAAACATCACGTTCACAAAAGCAAAAAGAAATCCCCAGATACGCCAGGTGAAAAATTCATAGGTAGCCCCATAAATAGAATCCGAAGTAATCAGCAACCGAATCAACGGAGCAGCAGAAAAATACATCAGTATCAGCAAACAAACTGCCATTCCGAAACTGAAAGCCGTTCCCTGCCACATAATAGGACCTACTGCCCGATAGTTTCCTTCTCCATTACGACGAGCTATCAGAATCTGCGAACCAACACTAAAACCGAAAGCTATGGTATAGACACAAATGTAAAGCAATCCGCCCATGGCAGCTGCTCCCAAAGCGACTTCACCCACACGCCCTAAAAAGGCCGTATCGGTCACATTTATCACATTCTGCGCCAACAGGCCCAGAAAAATAGGATAAGTAACACGCCAGATTTCCTTATTGGTGTACATACATCAAAAGAATAAAAATGATTGGAAATTGCATACTTTTGCAAAGATACATTTTTAAAACCAGAACTACATAAAAAGCACTTAAATACCTTACTCGCATCACTTAGTTTCAAATAAAACAATTTCAAATAAAATAATTTTTACTCATTTCGTTGGTTTGTGTGCAATTTAGCACTATTTTTGCAGCCGATTTTTAACAAACAACCTAAAAACGAATGAAAAAATTTCTTTTCATCAGTGCAGCGACACTGTGTATCTCTTTCCCGTCTTTCGCGGGAGATTATCTGACCAACACCAATCAAAACGCCGCTTTCCTTCGAATGATAGCCCGAGGAGCTTCTATTGATATAGACGGTGTGTATAGTAACCCTGCAGGACTTTCTTTCCTTTCGCACGAAGGATTCTACCTGCACTGACCGGACAAAGTGCCTACCAGACCCGTGAAATTGACGCTACTTTCCCGCTCTTTCAGCAAGCTGACGGAACCAACGGCAGCCGATTGTACAAAGGAACTGCCTCTGCTCCCTTCATTCCGAGCTTTCAAGGATTATATAAAAAGGATAATTGGGTAATCTCTGCCAGCTTTGCCATTACCGGCGGTGGAGGAAAAGCCTCATTCAGTAACGGTCTTCCAATGTTCGATGCATTAGCTATGGGAATGATTCACCAGCAAACTGGCGGCCAAGTAACTCCCCAGATGTACGACATTAATACTTCTATGGATGGAAAACAATACATTTACGGAGTACAGTTGGGATTAAGCTACAAAATCAATGACTGGCTGAGTGTGTTTGCCGGCGGCCGAATGAACTACGTAAAAAGTGGTTATGAAGGTTACCTGAAAGCCTACATGAAAGAGAATTTAGGCGGAGCCCAATTGGCCAACCTTGAACTGGACTGCGACCAGAGCGGATGGGGACTGACTCCCATCATTGGTGTGGATGCTAAATTAGGGCGTTGGAACCTGGCTGCAAAGTATGAATTCAAGACAAACCTGAATATTGAAAACCAGACCCACACACTGGAAGTTCCTACAGGTACCCCAGAAGCGGTCATAAAACCTTACGCAGATGGAGAACAAACTCCCAGCGATATTCCTGCCTACCTGAGTGTAGCTGCCGGATATGAAATTTTGCCTAACCTCCGTGCTTCTGTGGAGTATCACTTTTATGATGATAAACATGCAGGCATGCTGAACGACCGACAGAAAACCCTGAAGCACGGTACTCACGAATACCTTGCCGGTATGGAATGGGACATTACCAAACGACTGACTGTCAGTGGTGGTTTCCAAAAGACAAACTATGGTCTGAGCAATGATTTCCAAACCGACACCAGTTTCTCATGCGACTCTTACTCATTAGGATTTGGTGCCAGAGTCAACCTCACACAAGCATGGAGCATTGATGTGGCCTATTTCTGGACACATTACAACAAATACACCAAAGAAACAGACAACTACAACGGTACAGGTCTGAAAGGAACTGACATTTACAACCGTACGAACAAAGTATTCGGATTAAGTCTGAACTATAAATTCTAATTTAACCCCTCTTCTGGCTTCTCACCTGCCCAACACATGAGAAGCCGGAAGTTAACCTTAAAAATCCTTACTTTCTCCTTCTTGTTAGAAAGGAAACAGATAGTTTTTGTTACTTTTGTCAAGTAAAACCTTGTACTAATTCTCAAAAATTAAACTATGAACAAAAAACTATCATGCTATTGCTCTCCACTCTATTGGGAGGAGCCGTACTGACTGGATGTTCGGAGGAAAATCCAAGACCGACAAACGGAGAAGGTGATCAGAATCCCACATCGAAGAACCCCACAGAACTCTATTATGCCAACATGTTCGGTAAGGAGGCTATGAGTACCTACTATTACTGGAATAAGGAAATCAGTAGTGACCTGGACAACTGGAACATCGAGACCAACAATGACCCAATCGGCACCGTTGACCGAATAAGGTACCACCAAGGAGATAAATACATTGACAAATGGTCTATGCTCACTGACGACATGGCTTCCTTCAACAGCAGTGTGGAAGGAGTTTCTACTACTTTTGGCTGGAACCTTACTTTCTACCCTGTAAACAAAGAAAAGAATCAATATGCAGCAGCAGTAAACTTTGTCCATGAAGGGAGTCCTGCTGCAAAAGCGAGATTTAAACGAGGAGACATTATCCTTTCTATAAATGATGAAGAAATCACCCCCGACAACTATACGGATTTATACTATAAACCTACCTTAAAGGTTTCCCTCGGAAAACTGCAAGAAAATATCATTGTCAGCCAAAACAAGTCAATAGAGCTGACAGCCGTCAACATGTACGAAAATCCTATCATTTGCGACTCCGTATATGAATTCAACGGAAAGAAAGTAGGCTATCTGGCCTATACCAGCTTTGACCTGAAATCCATCAATCCACTGATTGAAATTGGGAAAAAGTTTAAAGCAGAAGGTATTGACGAATTGGTTTTAGACCTCCGGTACAACGGAGGAGGTTATGTTATTACTGAAAACGGGTTAGCCTCTATGTTTGCTCCGCAAGAAGCTGTCAGCAGCAAGAAAGTATTCGAAAAGGAAATCTACAACAGCTATTTGAGCGAAAGCTACCAGAAACAAGGAGAAAGTCCGGAAACCCGTTTCACCACCGAATTCAATTACCCGGAAGTGGAAGTCAATGCAAGCACCAAAGATGCCAACATCGGATTGAAAAAAATCTACGGATTAATCGGTTCTGGATCGGCATCGGCATCCGAAGCACTGCTTGGTGGATTAATGCCTTATACAAACGTTCGACTCATCGGCACACAGACACACGGTAAGTACTGCACCGGGTGGATGCTTAGCGCAGAAGAGATGTATGAAAAATGTCCGCAAGAGCTGAAGAACTGGGGCATCTATGTAATGGTCAGCATTTACCAGAATGCCGATGGAAAAACGCCCTGTATGCCTGATGGACTCATCCCAGACATACAGATTGAGGATAACCCGATACAGGCTTATCAAATAGGAGACGTCAACGAGCCTCTCTTGAAACAGGCACTCACGGAAGCCGGACGTTCATACGAAACTGACGGTGTACGCAGCCGTAGTGCGGCTTCCCCACACTTCAAGGCACTCCCGCCTGTAAAAACACCACTCTTTGGAAAACGTATCCAGCTAATTCCATCATTCGTTTCTTCACACTCCAAATAATGGCTCAATAAAAAGTTCGCCAGACTCCGCAAAAGAATCTGGCGAACTTTTTTATACAATCATCTATGATTCAAACACATTCTTATTCTTCCCATACCAGATAAGCAGACACCAGCCAATGGTTCAACTCATCCTTATTTACAGGCTGGGCTTCAGGTATGCTGACAGTGAAAGTATGCTTTCCTGCTTGCAAACCTGGAAGTTCAACTACCTCCGGCAATACATCCGACCCGGGACACCAGTTAGAACGCGATAAATCAGAAGATGCCAATGGCTCCTCTACCTCCTTGGTCTTATAACCATCTTCACTAATATAGGCCGCCAGGCGTTTGATAAGCCAAACACCAGTAGCCGGATTGAAACGACGGAAAGAAGCACAGTCATCTCTCCAAGGAACGAAACTATAAACCTCTTTTCCATCCACGGAAAGAATATTGCGCTTCTGCACAAATTCATCACCCCCGGAATGGCCTCCATGACCGGTTACAATGTATTTCAAACGCACATTTTTCGCGTTCTCGGAAGCACAAAATCAGTAGAAACAGATTTACGGGCAAAAATGTCCGGATAAGACTGACCGATATAATATACCGTATTCATCAGAGGTTCCACATGACGGCGGACAAGCTTTTCACATGTTACCGGAGTTTCCTTGATTTTCAACTCCATGCTGGCCACATACCCTTCTTTTGTCCACGTGTCAATAAAGATACCGACATACACTTCACCTTTAAGGGCCGAATATAAATCGGTAATGTCCTGCTCCCATTGCACACATTTCTCCCACTTAGGAATATAAACCGGACGACGCTTGCTGGACAAAGAATCATCTTCTGCGCTGAAATGCCCTACCCCAAAAGGTGTCATGAAACGCATCAGCTCTATTGTAGGCAAATAACCCTTTCCAGGTACAATTCCAATCATATTTTCCAGTTTCAAGCTGTCAATTGCCGGAAACTTTTTTTCCCCTGTGCAATACTCAGCAGATTCACAGCCGAACTCTTGGGAAGCACAAAACAAGAACCGGATTTATCCCAGCGGTCACCATTAGAGGCTACGGTCACCTTCAAGCTGACCGTCACATCCCGCTGGTAATCGGGAATCTGAATCTTCTTCAAAATAATACGACCGTTCACCAGATGAATGACTCCATCCGCACCCGCTGCAGAATACCCTGCATACGTATCTGGTACAAAATGAATATTCTCCTTGTCAAATACCGTCAAATTCAAATCTCCTTTTGCAGGAAGTTCCTTATGTCCTGCCGCACATACGTTCAACGCCACGAATAAGGAAACAAACATACTAACTATCTTCATATACTCATTTTATTATTTTGCAACCTCAAAACCTCTTTTATCCAAATAAGCCTTAAACTTACGCAAATACTCTTCGTCCGGCCCGTCAAAAAAGGAAACCCCTGAAGCTCCATTGTTGAAAGCCTCATCCAATGCCTGCTCAAAGGTATTTTTAATATCAGGGAACATCAATCCGGCATAAATTTTAGCCCGCCCATTAATCGTCTGTACACTTTCCTTCACCGAACGTCCAATCCACTCCGGTCCTTCATAATAAAAACCATTGTAAATCATCGGGAAGTATGCATCGAGCGACCACTGTCCCCAATCCTGACGTACCATCTTGCGAGCCATAGAAGGTCCCGGGAATACCGCAGCAGAGATACGTTTGCCATCTGCCTTGATGGTCTGCGTAATCTTATTGACCACACGTGTAATGGCATCCAGACGGAAATTTATCCATGACTGGTCTTCCATCGGATACTTCAATTCCAGCGGGTCTTTACCGGTCTGCTCCTTAAACATCTTCCGGCATACCTCACAATAACAATAATCATATTCCGGCAATTCAGAAGTCTGCTCAATTCCGTAATTCTTCCACAAGCTCACCGGTAACACTACATCCGGGAAACGTACATAATCCAGATGCACTCCATCCACATAAGGCAGATTCGCTTCTTTCAGGTAATCAGCAGCCAGATATTCAGCCACACCTTCATGGTTCGGACACAAGAAGCGGTAATAATCTACATAAGCAGGTTTGTCATAGCATGACTCCCCTTTACGGTTCACGGCAAACCAGTCGGGATGTGTCTCACGCACTTCTCTGCGGTTCATGGTCCACTTCCAATAATGTGCCTCCAGACCCGCTTCCTTACACATCCGGTAAGTAGCCTCATCATAGCCTTCAAACATTACTCCACTGATGTCGCATTCTTTCATCAGAGCAAAGTATTTCTTATAGTACGCATCTCCCTTTTCCTTATTAATGCGCATCCATACCCAGTTCTTTACCTGACGGGGAGTAATGGCTTCACGAGTAAACCTACCGTTATGGTCTACCACATAACGTACTTTTTCTTCAGGCACGCTCACCGACATACAGAATGTACGCTGTGTAGCCTCTACCAAGATTTCAGCACCAGCAGGCAAATCCTTCAATTCTGCCTCGGTCAGGAAGAAATTTTCTTTGGAACGAATGTAGTTTTTCTCCTTGGCATAATTATCCAATTGTGCATAGAACATGGCCCAAAGCAACTTATAGGCAGCCATATTGTAAGGATACTTGAAGGAATCAGTACCCGTTCCTATCACCTTATCGGAAAGATACAAGAATCCCCATCTGTCGGGCATGTGCATATCGATGCGTCCAGTAGGCATCCATACCCAGTTTTCTTCACGCTGTCCAGGCTTCAACCACTGCACACGTGAGAAGTTGATACGCCAGCAGTTTCCAGCCTGATCCGGGTTGGAGAAATTCACTGTCAACGCTTTATGAGGAATAGCCATTTCCACGCTCCACTGTTTGTCCTTATCTTTCGACTTGTTCAAGGTTCCTTCACGATGAATAGCCAGCTGAAGTCCCGGACAATCCCACTGAATCATAAAATTACCTCCCGAACGGTAAGGTTTGTCCAGCATCAAGTCAAAAATAACTCCCTTCGCATTGGTTTCTATTTCAAAGTAATTCTGCCCGTCCCCATCCGGATCCAGAAAAACCTCAAAGTCATTGTCATAATAGATAATTGTATCCCGCTGACTGAGTTTTGCCTTGATATCATCCTCCAGCAACACGGCTCCTACATAGAGATAATTATCATCCCACAACATTTTGGCAGAAGTATCATAACAAGGTTTGGCAAATCCTTCCCCACTTATATCTACAAAAGAAGAAGTGGACTGCGCCTTTTGCCAGTCTGCCTCATTCAGTTTTCCATCTACTTTAATTTTTCCATCCACACGATAGCACACATAGCCTTCGGGAAGCGTCAGCATACGTTCATACTTTTCATATAACCCCTGCCCCCAGAGCTGTCCTGCCATTGCAAATGCAAACAAACTACCTATCAATTGTTTTCTCATAATCGATTTTTTTCATTAATTACTTTCAATAACCTGTCCCGCTCCCCGATACAATTTGACCGGTCCGTCCAGCAATACGGCAATTACCGTAATTTGTGAATCAAGCACATGATTGGGCACATCAATATAAAGATTACCAGGCACTTCACTCCAATAGTTCTTATTATACACCTTATAAGACAACATAGAACCATTGCCTACCACCCATACCCGGTTGACTTTATTCATCAGCCCTTTCACTTCAATGGGGCCATTAGGCTTATAAGGTAAATAAAGATACAAAATATCTCCCCCTTTATTCAGTGTTGTATATCCCTGGAAGTGTTCTGTCGGGATACCGGCACGCGTATCATAAATCGCCTCCTTATGCTTTTTCGTCCAACGTCCGAACTCTTTCAAGATAGCTACCTGCTCTTCCGGAATCGTACCGTCCTCTTTCGGACCGATGTCCAGCAACAGATTTCCTCCCATACTCAGGCAATCCACAAAAGTCCGCAATAAGATATAAGGAGACTTATAGTTGGTATCCGTATGCTGATAGCCCCACGAATCATTCATCGTCATACACAACTCCCAATATTTATCTTCCGGACGTACAATAGGAACTCCCTGCTCCGGCGTAGCATAATCTCCATATCCCTGGATACGCGAGTTGATAATTACATTCTTATTGTCCGAGCGCAACAAATCCACAATTCCTTTAGAGTTCCATGCCTCCGCAGTCTGCTCCCAGTCACCATCAAACCAATACAAGTCCGGCTTCCAAGTCTTGTTCAACTCCGCCAATTGTGCCATATTAAAATTCACGAAACGTTTCCAGCGCACGGAGTCATTCGTATAACGCACTTCCGTACGTGTCATGTTCGGATAATCAGGATGCGACCAGTCCAGTAAGGAATAATAGAATCCCAACTTCAGTCCCTGCTTGCGGACTTCTTTTACAAAAGGACTGATCAAATCCCTTTTAGCCGGCGTACATTTTACCGTACTCAGCTCACCCGCCTTTGTATCCCATAAAGCCATTCCATCATGGTGTTTCGTCGTAATCACCGTATAACGGGCTCCACTCTCTTTTATCAAGTCCACCCAAGCCTTAGGATCATACTTCGAAGCAGTAAATCCATCCTTCTGGCTCATGTATTCCTCATACGGCAGGTATTTATTGAAGAAAGACCAGCTTTCGGAAACCCCCTTCACCGAATAAATGCCCCAATGAATAAAAATACCCAACTTGGCATTTGAGAACCACTCCATCCTTTTTTCTTTCTGAACGTCTTGTGGTGATTTTTCCGACACTTGTCCGATAGTAGAAGTGACAATGCTCAAAGATAACAATGCTACAAATAATCGTTTCTTCATAACAACCAATTACTGCATTCTTTATTTATATAAAAAATAGATTTGTATACACAAAAAAATAGCCTAACAACCATTTCTTACGCAGATTATATCTGCAAACAGGTTGTCAGGCTATTCTTTTAAATATTATTTCTGACTATACGCCAATGACCACCACAATGGAACCATCGTAGTATTAGCACCACCTAATAATTCCAATGCGTGCTTATATTCCGTTGGATTTGCATTATCAAGCGTAGTCGGGTATCTCATACGCTGCGGATAATACTGCCATTTCTGTCCAGATTTCCATGATTCCGGATCCCACTCAGTCATATCAGTGCCTGTCATCATTTTTTCATTTGCTATAATGTCAAAGAATGGCAAGCCTACACGACGATAATCAGACCAACACTCTTGCACCAAATATGGCAATTGAGCAATGTATTTTTGAGTAAATATTTTTGATAAATGATCATTCAACTGATTACCATACAATGTACGAGTTCCATCTGGATACTGATATTGAACAGTTCCTTCCTGATCTGTATAACCATCAACATACTTCATTGTCACAGAAGAAGCAGGATCTGTATGATTATATGCCACAGAAGTACCTACGCGATTATACTCTCTCGAACTAATATAATCATCGTAATACTGAGAAACGCCAAAATGAATAAAGCTCAATTTAACAGCTTTATTATAAGCATTTTCTGCAGTAAGACCACCAACTTCACCCGGTGTAACCCACTGACGTTCCAAGGCCTCAGCAACAAGGAAATAAGTTTCCCATGGACCGAAGTAAACCATCTTTTCCTTTGCATCTCTAGCCTGAGAACCCAATATAGGATAATTATTCAAACGTGCACTACTACTATTAGGCAACTCGTTCTTAGACATAGAAGGCGAAAAACTAGTTGTTGTACCAGCAGGTATACCATTCCAAGAATACGTACCATCTATCTTTATGGTATCTGTCTCGTCTTCAAAAGAAATAAGCCCAAAAGTACCTTTATATTTTTTCACTTCAGAACCTATATCAATCGTATTATCTGCATTTGAATCATAAGGTAAATAATATAATTTCAATGCACGAGGATCCAAGTTTTCAGGAAGTCCGTCCATCCAATATCCTTTAGTCGGATTATCAGTATTCAATACAAAAATGCTTCTCAAAACGCTTTCCTAAATAATCAGCATCTTTTATGTAACTTGCTGCAATATCAGGGCGTTGTTCTTAATAGAAATTCCTCCTAAGTTAGTCATCAAATTAGCCAAAGTACCAGACAAACAATGCTGATTATAAGAGCGGGTATACGGACCAGAATAATCATCCCATCCATTATTCTGCACAATTTCCATAATATCCGCATCTTCACTGATTGTCTTACTCAAATCAGCAGCTGCATCCTTAAACTGAGCTACAGCTTTAGCATACATTTCAGGATCCCTATCTTTCAGATGCTCAAACGCATAGACAAACGCATTCGCAATGAATTGGCATATTTCACCCATTTTGTGGCATCGTACCCAAAATAAGGGTCACATTTTGCCTGATCTTCTGTTGGTTCAACAGATACATCTATCGCTTTTACCGCATCAGCTAATTCATCCAATATATAATTGTATGTATCCTTCTCGCTGCTATATACAGGATTCAATCCCCCCGTCAAATCTTGAGGTAAAGCACAAGGACCAAAACTATCAGCAAACTGTGCTAACAAATATGCACGCCAAATGCGAGCAAACTGCTTCATATTCGGATAAAATTTCTGATCGACCACCTCATCCGGATGAGTTTCAGCTATTTGAACAGCCAGTGTCGCATTATTTATAGAAAATGCAATTGCTGGATAGTAAAAAGAGCTGATATAATCATCATCATAATTACCAATAGACAGATGTTTCTTCTCTGTAAGAAAACGAGCACCTTCTCCCCAGTTATAAACGTATACACGTTCACCTGTACTAGGGTCCATCTGAATCTTGCTAAAAGACTGATTCAAGCAAAGTAGGATTTAACAGATCCTAATTGTGTCTTAGAAGGGTCTGTATTCACCTCATCAAAATCAGAGCAAGAAGTTAATCCTAAACTGAATAGGCTTAACCCTAAAAATAATTTATCAATCGCTTTCATTTAAAATTCTTTTTTTGATTAGAAACCAAGAGTAACGTTAAATAAATAAGAACGTGATGTAGGAGATGCACAGTTCTCAAAACCTGTAGCATTAGTATTTGTGATAAATACAGCTTCAGGATCTATGCCATTCATATCACTGTAAATCATCCATACGTTATTCACAGAGAAACCTAATTTCAACTGCTGGAAAATAGTCTTCTTTAACATAGATGATGGAAATGAATAGTTCAACGCAATATTACGCAAACGAATATTGGTTGCATCATAAATATTTGCTTCTCCAATACCAGTATTACCTGTACCTATAGCCTGCCAATAATCCTGCTGAGAAACCTTTATTGTACTAGGAGCGTATGTTCCATCTTGCTGGGCAATTACACCATCCACTACAAAATTCTCACGCATTCCACCCGGTGCTGTACATTCTGCACGGCCGGCAATCTGTAATGCATAATTAGTATAAGAATAAATATCACCGCCTAAACGTCCGTCAATCTGGAAGCTCAAAGCAAAGTTCTTATATCTAAAGCTATTGTTCCAACCTAACATACAGTCGGCCTGCTGGTCACCAATCTTCTCAGAAACCCCTGTAGACTGAGGCAAACCAGCTTTATTTAATAATAACTTACCATAATACGGACTATTTTCATCCGTTACACGCATAAACTTGGTACCCCAAATCTCACCATAGTTACCACCCTGCACAGCGTAAACTTTTAATTCAGCGGCACCACCTAATTCATATTTATCAACTCCAGGAGCTAATTCAATAACCTTGTTGTTATTCTTAGAGAAGTTGAACTGAGTATCCCAACTAAAATCATTTGTTTCAATAGGACGTGCATTAATCATCAACTCAATACCTGTATTCTGAATATTACCTGCATTAATCTTACGAGATTTGTATCCAGACATATTATCCATCGGAATATTCATCAACTGACGCTTTGCATTTGATTTATACCATGCCACATCAAATCCTAAACGATTATTGAAGAATTTCAATTCCAAGCCGGCTTCCCATGAAGAAATCAACTCACTTTGCACTGTTGAATCATAATAAGTTTCAAGAGGCTTACCTGTTGTATTACCATTAGGGTCGGAAGATATTTCATAATAATTATACAACTGATACGCATCCATATCATTACCTACTTGAGCAAAAGAAGCACGTACTTTAGCATAAGTAAACCATGACGGCATCATCTTATCCATTTTTCCAACCATATCACTGATAATCCAAGAAGCTGAAATTGATGGATAGAAGAAAGAACGATTTTCCTTACTCAAAGCTGAAGACCCGTGCCATGGCTGTGGATATGGAAACGGCGACTTTGTTCACCACCGGATTTGCCAACCACATTCCTACAGG
>ENA-OPYS01000008-OPYS01000008.1-human-gut-metagenome-genome-assembly--contig:-NODE-8-length-33038-cov-1.320258_pt1 | contig 33038 bp, 32 predicted proteins | sample MGYA00242635_ERZ504478 | MGnify/ENA primary metagenome ERZ504478 (study PRJEB26092, sample SAMD00036246) | human gut metagenome | host: Homo sapiens | study: EMG produced TPA metagenomics assembly of the... | reverse complement strand
GTCAGCGGGGTTTCCCTATCTTCTATATAAAAACAAACCCTCCGCAGGGATTTCCTCAAAAGGATACCTGCGGAGGGTTTTTGTTTGTCTGTATATGATATGAATTCTTTCGAATCAGGGTATCGTCATGCGCTTCAACTCATCCAGCGTGCCGTTGAACACATTCAAATCTACATCCTCACGGATGCCCGGCAAACGTCCCACATCGGTATGCTGCCAGAAACGCCACTGCCCTTTGTATTCCACCGAGTCGGCATAATAATGGGCTATCCAATACGGATATGAGTTGAAAACGGAATCGTTCAGGTAACGGGTCTTAAATTTATAAGAGGTATAGAGAATCGGTTTTACCCGATAATAATCTTCGATTTTATCCAACCAGACTTTCAAGTCGCGGCGAAGCTTTTTCTCATCTTCTCCCCTCACCTCGATGTCGAGCACCGGAGGCAAATCGCCCGATTCCAGTTTCACGGAGCGGATAAAGAAATCGGCCTGACGGGAAGCGTCTGTCTTGGGATTGTAAAAATGATAGGCTCCGCGGATAAATCCGTGCTTGCGGGCCTCATCGAAATTATGGATAAAGGCTGTATCGCTGAAATCACCTCCCTCGGAAGCTTTCATAAATACGAAACGTACAGGAAAAGGGGCTGTCTGGGTTTTCTGCAGTTCACTCCAGTCTATCTGTCCCTGATGGTGGGACACATCGAAACCGTGCACTTCAAATCCGTATGGCAGACATACCCCGTATGCTTTCATGCCATAGCAGGGTTTCCAGCGGTAGGCGTACGGACGAATAAAGAAATAATAAAAACAGATGACAAAACAGGCTCCAATGAAACCGAGCAGCAGGTAATAACACCACGAAGGCATCTGCCACCGACGGATGGTCTTCTTCCCTTTGGAAGTCCTGCCCGACGTTCTTCCGGAAGCGGTCTTCTTACTGCCTGTCGCTTTTCGGGTCGCAGGACGCTTGCGGGTAGTTTTTTTCACGGGCTCGTTCACCGCGAGAATGGGTGATTTCTTGTCATCTTAACTAAAGTTATAGAGAATTTCAACAGATGTACCGGCAGAACCGGTTGAGCTTGTTTCAACAAATAGCGAAGAATCCGGCCCTCTTTCGGTCGGCCTGATTCTTCGCTAAATTAATTTTCCTATAGAAAGTTCCCTTCCGGGAATTCAGGAATCAAATTATTTTGCCTGTTCGTACTGCAGAGTCTTAGTCGGCTGGTCGCAAACTTCTGTAGGACCGAAGTACTGGATAGGACCCGGATAAACGTAAGCAGTTTCCTTAGCCCAAGTGTCACGTACGGCAGCAAATGCCTTGAACGGAGCACCATCCAGTTTCACCAGTGCTTTCTGGATAACCGGTTTCATTTCACCGTGACGACGTTCCATGTTCATCATCATAGTGATAGGCACACCACCTGCAATCCATTCTGCAGCAGGAGCTGTAGTGTTACGTACAGAAGACATGTAACCAGTCTTACCGTTAGCAATCAACATAGATGCAGTGTAACCCAATGAGTAGCAGTAGTCAGCATCGAAGTTAGAAGGAGCAGCGCAACGTCCTTCGTAACCGAAGAAGTGGTGCTGAGCAGCAAACTTACCTACGAACTTGCCTTCTTCTTTCCATGCAGCCAGCTTAGTAGCTACCATTTCAGACAGCAGCTTTTCAGTTTCAATCAAAGAAACCTGTACGTTTCCGTGCGGGTCACGGTCAAGCGACAACTGACGAGCTACGCCTTCCGGCAAAGAAGCATAGATAGCAGCATTTTCAGGAGACAACTTGCTGATAATATATCACGCTGTTTAGAACGCTTGATGCTGTTGAATTCTTCACCGTTAGCAGCCAGGAAGTCGTTCAATTCAGCAATCAGACGCTTCATAGCAGGGATAAATTCAATCAAACCTTCCGGAATCAATACGGTACCGAAGTTGTTACCAGCAGCAGCACGGTCAGCAACTACCTGAGCGATATAAGTAACAATGTCAATCCAAAGACATGTTCTTAGCTTCTACTTCTTCTGAGATGATACAGATGTTCGGCTGAGTTTGCAAAGCACATTCCAGTGCGATGTGAGAAGCTGAACGTCCCATCAACTTGATGAAGTGCCAGTATTTACGAGCTGAGTTACAATCGCGTTCGATGTTACCGATAACTTCTGAGTAAGTCTTGCAGGCAGTATCGAAACCGAATGAAGTTTCAATCATGTCGTTCTTCAAGTCACCGTCGATAGTCTTCGGGCAACCGATTACCTGCACGCCATAGTTCTTAGCAGCATAGTATTCAGCCAATACACAAGCGTTTGTGTTAGAATCGTCTCCACCGATAATTACCAGCGCCTTGATACCCAGTTCTTTCAAGATTTCATATCCTTTTTCGAACTGTTCTTCTTTTTCCAGTTTGGTACGTCCTGAACCGATAATATCGAAACCACCAGTGTTACGGTATTCATCGATGATATCAGCTGTCAGTTCCATATAGTTGTGGTCAACCAAACCGCCAGGACCCAGGATAAAACCGTACAATTTGTTAGCCGGGTTCAGTTTCTTGATACCGTCGAACAAACCTGAGATTACGTTGTGGCCACCAGGAGCCTGTCCACCAGACAAGATTACGCCGACGTTCATCGGAGCAAATTCTTTAGCTTCACCTTCCACAAACTGAATCAACGGCATACCGTATGTGTTCGGGAACAGCTTCTTGATTTCTTCCTGATCGGCTACAGACTGAGTCGGTTCGCCTTCCTTAGCTACTACAGCACCAGTCAACGCTTTCGGCAATTTCGGCTGGTAAGCAGCTCTTGCGATTTGTAATGCACTTTTTGTCATAATTGTTATTTTTATAAAGGTGTATGAATTAATCTTTATTGTTGCTGTGCAAATTTCGTATTTTTTTTGCAAATATGAAAGAAAGCCGGCATTTTTAGCCGCATCTAGCTTCTTTTCTCTTCTTCTACCTTGCCTTGATACGCTCCAGCAGGCGCAGACATCCCTGCAGACGCGGATTCTCATGACACACGTAGGCCTGCATGATTAACCGGTGCACGGTTTCTTTGACATCGGGTATATAGACAGCCTTGTCCAGTTGCATCTCTGCCGGAAATTCGGCCTGCTCTGCCCAGGCTTTCAGCTCGTCTACTTCTTCAATGGTATATACATTCTTGTCCATATAATAGATGATATTAAAAGGGATAACCTACTGCAAAATGAAACGCGAAGTCGCGCTTGAAATCAGGAGAGATAATCGGATAACGGTCGCGTCTGGTGTACATCGGATTGATAGCCTTCATACCTCCGTCGAAACGGATAATCAGGAAGTCCAGGTCGAAACGCAATCCTAATCCGTAGGCCACGGCCAGCTGTTTATAGAAACGGTTGAACTTGAAAAGTCCTTCGGGCTGCATTTCCCGATTTCGGATGGTCCACACATTTCCGGCATCCACAAATGCCGCACCGTTCAGTTTCCAAAACAAATGGGTACGATACTCCAGATTCAGGTCGAGCTTGATGTCACCGGTATGGTTTACATAATCCAGACTGTTGCTGTCGCCACGGTACCCCCCCGGTCCCAACGAACCGGACACTCCATCCGCGCACACTGTTGGCACCTCCGGAGAAATAGAGTTTTTCAAATGGAAGGCTCTTGGAATTTCCGTACGGAACGGCCACCCCTACCCCCACATGGAACACCAAGGCATTACGGTCGTCAATCATGAAATTCTTGGCATAATCGAAATCCGTCTTTACATACTGCGCAAAACTGATATTGGCCATCTGATATGCCTCCCCGTTCTTCGGACTACCATTAATCATCCGTGAAAACAAATACAACAAGTTGCCCGACTCTTCAATATTGAAACGGATAGAATAAGAATTGCGTTGCGATGTCTTCAATGTAGTAGCACCCGAACTATTATAAGTATAAGTATAGCCCAGACGCACAATAAACAAGTCTTCATAGCTATAACGCAGTAATGGATTCCTTTCGTCCATATAGTCTAGGTATTCACGAAAAGTTTCCGAACGATAGGGCATGTAAATATAATTCAAGTCGAACACATCAAAACGATGGGTCGCTCCACGCTTTCCCCAACGGTAACTCCAGGCCGCAGAAGCCACAGTACGCTCAAACTCCGGACGAATCTGCCAGTTGTATTTTACCGTTACCTCAGAAGTAGCACGGCTACGACGACGGAAATCAGACGAGAGGAAAGGGAACATAAATTCCGGGAAGCTCAAACTGGTTTCCACCCCATACTCCAGGTAGTTGCTGTTGGCATATCCTTCCAAACCTGTAACCGCTTCGTATGCCCCACGTAGCTTAATGGTAAAGGTTTCAGAACCCTTGAACAAGTTCCGGTGAGAATAAGCTACGGAAGCCGCAGCACCCAAGTCGCCCGCCGAGTTGGTACCTTCAATTTCAAAAGAAAGCGACTTGTTCTTGTTTCGGGTAAGCATGACGTACGCATCCAGATAAGCCGAATCAGCCTCCAATTCTTCACGGAAACGGATGTTGGAATATTTCAGGATGTTCAATCGTCCCAAAGCAGAATAAGTATTCTGCACATCGCGGTTACGATACAGTTTTCCGGATTGCAAATAATTATAATCACTGATTACCTGCGGACGCAAGAACAACTTATCCTTATAGAAAAAATTCACTCCACCCGAGCGAAGAGAATCCACACCTTTCAAACTCTCGGAAGTCAGCTCTGCAAAGTCCACATCGAACATAAAATCGACGTTGCGAATATAATACTGACGATGCTGTGAAGGAGGGTCTTCCTTCTTTCGCTGATAAGGATGGAGTTGCATAATCAAGTCGACATTGCGCGAGTTACGCATGGTATCGACCTGATACGTAATAAAATCTTTGTTGAAACGATAATAGCCCCGGTTCTGAAGATACTGTGTAATGCGGTCACGTTCTTGATCAAGTTTGTTTACGTCAAGACGAGAACCGGCCTTCAGATAAGAACGGGCTGAATCAGCCATCAGGTAATCATGTATCTGGTAGTCGGCAATATCGTATGCCACATGCGAAATCAGGTAAGGCTCACCGGAATGAATCTGATAACCGACCTTGATTTTTTTCCCCTTCACCTGAGTGTACATACTCACCTGACCGCTCATGTATCCCATGTTGCGCACCGCCTGTTCTATCTGCAAGCGGGTTTCTTCCGCCAGGTTCGGGTCATAAATACGGGGAGCGTCTCCCATGCGGTACAAGAAACGGTTAATCCACTTTGTAGAATCCTTTCCAGCTGCTCCGTAAATATACATAGGGAGTTTCACCAGACTGAACCACTTGGCATTGGGTGTCTGGCGAAGATACATATTCATCTGCGAAGGCTTGATTTCCTTGTTATCTGATTCTACTTTTACGTTATCCAGAAGATAATGCCCCTCAGGAATGAATTTACTGACCGAACATCCGCTCAGAAAAAGCAGCAGGACAAGCAGGCCGATATAGATACGGGGGATTATCTTCATACAAACTGAAACTATATGCAAAATTTTATATGCAAAGATAGGCAATATTAAAAATATCTTCTTAGCTTTGTTCTTAAAATATAATTAAAAAATCCCCGTCACACTATGCTGAGCAAAAACAGAATCAAATATATCCGGTCATTGGAGATGAAAAAATACCGGAAAGCAGAAAAAGCTTTCTTGGCCGAAGGTAACAAACTGGTCAACGACCTGCTGGGACACTTTTCATGCAAACTGTTAATTGCTACGGCCCAGTGGCTGGAGGCTCATCCGCTTCTGCTCGCTCAGGAAACCATTGAGGTAAGTGCGGAGGAACTGGCACGTGCCAGTCTGCTGAAAACCCCGCAAGAAGTGCTGGCTGTATTCGAACTACCTTCTTATACTTATGATGATTCATTACCCGGCCATTCACTCTGTCTGGCACTGGATGACGTGCAAGACCCGGGTAACTTAGGCACTATCATCCGTATTGCCGACTGGTTTGGTATAGAAGATATTTTCTGTTCACAGGGTACAGCCGACGCCTTTAACCCGAAAACCGTGCAGGCTACGATGGGAGCTTTGGCACGCGTCAAGCTGCATTACTGCGATTTGAAAGAATTCATTCGTGTACAGACAGAAAGGAACGTACCGGTGTTCGGCACCTTCCTGGACGGAAAAAACATCTACTCGCAAGAGTTATCCGCACAAGGGGTTATCGTGATGGGAAATGAAGGGAACGGAGTGTGCAAAGAAATTGAAGCACTCGTTTCTCAAAAGTTGCTGATTCCTAACTACCCGCAAGGAAAGGATACCAGTGAATCATTGAACGTAGCAGTGGCCACTGCCATCGTATGTGCGGAATTCCGCCGCCGTCTGTCATAAACGCACCAGACGGCTTCGTTCGGTAAATTCCATCTTCTGCAAATCAAAAAACGGCACATGGAAAGCATAAAGCGGCTGGTCTCCTGTCACCGCAGAAGCAATCCGCGCACGAAACTCCTGAAACGTTTCACCTTTTCTTAATTCCGAATCAGAAGCTACCAGAACAATCAGTCCGCCCAACCACTGGGTATTCCGGACCTCTTCTTCCAAAGGCTCCATCGACACCCACGTACGACCAGCTACTTCCAGTCCTATACGCTGCATACGGAACAGTTTGTCCTGCCCCGCATGCCAGAGATAATGAGATGCATAATACTGCATAAGTATCAGCGTTTGGTAATTTCCTGCCGTTTTACCCTACGAAGGGTATCGTTCTGCGCAAGTGTATCGGCTTTTACGCCTGCAGAATCAATCTGCTTCTGCAAATTCTCCTCATGCATGCGATAACGCATCAGACGTATATCGCTGATTAAGGCCGATGAATGTTCTTTTCCGGCGTAATACATAAATCCGCTCACGCTCTTGTACTTAAATGCAGAATCCGGGCGAAGCATCAGGCGCTGTATGCCCGAAGCCTCTACCACCCGACTGATTCCCTGCGTACTGTCGTTATCAAATACCACATTCATGGCCATCACTACCTTACCTTCATGCTTACCTTTAGGCAGGAAAGAGAAATTTGCTTCCAGCACCATCTTGTCCCTCTCGTGGAACGATGTATCAGCCTTCAAATCGAAAGTCAGCTTATTGGTGAGTATAGAAGAGGTCAGCCAATAAATGGTACGGTCCTGCCAGAGGTCTACCGTATCACCCGACAATGAAACCGCCACTTCTCCGCTGCTGCGGACAGTCTGCTTTTTCAACAGTTCAGCAGTAGTCTCCATGCGCTTCTGCAGATTCTGATAAATTGTATTCATCTCGTCGCTGTGACGTGAATACCATACCATAGACGAATCAAACTCCGCCTCCGTTACTCCATGCTTCTGGAATACGTATGCCAGGTAAGCCTGTTTCTTGTAATTCTCATCGTAAGGTAAATCCGCACTCATCGTAGTTGCCAGATGGTAATCATAAAGCAGGTTCTCCATGGCTTGCGGCTGGATAATTTCTTCCGGCACTTTCTTGCCACAGCTCCACATGCCGCACAGCGCCAGCATGGATACTCCTATAAGCGATATTCGTTTCATTTCTTGGCTTCTTTATGGGAAGAATTCGCATGCGTTTCCGTATTCAGGTAATGCGAATAAAAAATAAGCAAGGCAATGATGCCGCAACTGATAGCCGCATCGGCAAAGTTAAAAATCGGGCTGAAGAAAATAAAGTGATCACCTCCTACAAAAGGCATCCAGTCAGGCCAGTAGGTATCGATAATCGGGAAGTAGAACATATCGACCACCTTGCCATGCAACCAGTCGGAATATCCCTGTCCCAGTGGAACCCACGAAGCAATCTGCGAATGCGTACTCTCGCTGAATATCTCTCCATAGAACACACAGTCGATGATGTTACCCACTGCGCCGGCCAGAATCAAGGAAAGACAAACCAGGTAACCATTCTTCACCTTGTCCGTCCGTTTCACCAGTTTCACCAAATAGACCGTAATCAATATGGCAGCCACGATACGGAAAAGCGTCAGGAACAGTTTAGCAAAAATCTCCAGACCAAAAGCCATACCGTTGTTTTCCGTAAAATAGATATAAAACCAGTCAGTCACATGAATATTCTCATGCAAATACATGTTCGTCTTCACCGCAATCTTGATAAGCTGGTCGATAATCAGTACTCCTGCCACCACAAGAGTAACCAGACGTCCCTGAGTGAAAAATTTTTTCATCTTCTTCAATTTGCAAATTGGATTCAAAAAAATTGAGAACTGAAAATTGAAAATGGATCACTTTGAAAAGTCCCGTTTCTCAATTTTCAATTCCCAATCTTCAATTAAAAATTCATTTCGTTACTTCTTTCCCTGCTGCTTGGCCTCGATACTCAATGTAGCATGAGGAACAGCACGAAGGCGCTCAGCGGGAATCAATTTACCTGTTTCGCGACAGATACCGTAAGTTTTGTTTTCAATACGGACAAGCGCCGCACGCAAGTTTTGAATGAACTTCAGCTGACGGGCAGCCAGACGAGTAGTTTCTTCTTTCGATAAGGTATTGGCACCTTCTTCCAACACTTTATATGTGGGAGATGTATCGTCAGTATCGTTACCATCTGTGTTCATTATACTACTTTTCAGTTTCTCATAGTCACGTTCCGCGAGCTGAAGTTTCTCCATGATAATGGCGCGGAATTCCTCAAGTTCTGCGTCAGAATACCTTGTTTTTTCAGCCATAGTGCTTAAGTTTTAGTTAATAATAGTATCCACCCGACTAAAGCCGGGTGGATGAGTTCATATTACAGCTTCGTTACATTTACATACAACGAGAAGTCATCAAAGTTAAGTTCAGTACCGTCAACCACTTCATCAGCCAATGTCAGTGAGTTAGCTAGCACCTGGTTGCAAATATAAGTATTATATTCATTTATCGCGTCATCGGTATTTGAATTTTTTGACAGCACGATAGCAATCTTGTCAGTAATTTCAAAACCGCTGCTCTTACGGATATTCTGAATACGGTTCACCAGTTCGCGAGCAATACCTTCACGCTTCAGTTCATCGGTTACAGTCACTTCAAGCGCTACAGTCAACTTACCTTCGTTGGCTACCAGCCATCCCGGAATGTCTTCACTGAAGATTTCTACGTCGGCAGCTTCTACCACCGCATCTGTTCCGTCAAGCTGGAAGGTGTAACTTCCGTTCTTTTCCAGTTCAGCAATAGCTTCCTGCGACATACCTGCCACAGCTGCAGCCACCGCTTTCATCTGTTTTCCGAATTTCGGGCCCAGTTTCTTAAAGTCACATTTTACTTTCTTCACCAGTACGCCTGCCGCACCATCCACGAACTTGATTTCTTTCACGTTCACCTCGTTCATGATCAAATCTTTCACAGCTTCGATATGCTGCTTTTGCGCTTCATCTACCACCGGAATCATGATACACTGCAGCGGCTGACGAACCTTGATGTTGACCTTACGACGCAAAGCCAATACCATAGAAGTCACATCCTGTGCCATCTGCATACGAGCTTCCAGTTCTGCATTAATCAGGTTTTCATCGGCTACCGGGAACTTGGCAAGGTGAACAGATACTACCTGGTCACGTCCGGTCACTGCAATCAAATCCATGTACAGACGGTCTGCATAGAACGGAGCAATCGGTGCCATCAGCTTAGCTACCGTTTCCAAGCAAGTGTACAAGGTCTGGTAAGCAGACAACTTATCAGTTGACATGGCACTACCCCAGAAACGTTTACGGTTCAGGCGCACGTACCAGTTACTCAAGTTATCGTTTACAAAGTCTGTAATCAGACGGCCAGCCTTTGTCGGTTCGTAATCGGCAAAGCAAGCATCCACATTCTTAATCAATGAATTCAACAGTGAAAGAATCCAACGGTCAATTTCCGGACGCTCGTTCATCGGCACATCTTCTTCAGCGTATGTAAAGCCATCTACATTGGCATATAGTGCAAAGAATGAGTAAGTATTATACAATGTTCCAAAGAACTTACGACGTACTTCATCCACTCCGTCAGTATCGAACTTCAGGTTGTCCCATGGAGAAGAATTGGTAATCATGTACCAACGCAACGGATCAGAACCAAACTTCTCGATTGCACCGAACGGATCTACGGCATTACCCAGACGCTTAGACATCTTGTTTCCGTTCTTATCGAGTACCAGACCGTTTGAAATCACGTTCTTGTAAGCCACACTGTCGAACACCATTGTAGCAATGGCATGCAATGTAAAGAACCATCCACGAGTCTGGTCCACACCTTCCGCAATGAAGTCGGCCGGATAGTAGCTACGTGAATCTACCAGTTCCTTGTTTTCGAACGGATAGTGCAACTGTGCATATGGCATGGCACCTGAGTCAAACCATACGTCAATCAAATCTGATTCACGCTTCATCGGTTTGCCTGAAGCAGATACCAAGATGATATCGTCCACATACGGACGGTGCAAGTCAATCTTATCGTAATTTTCCTTGTTATATACACCTGGCTGGAATCCTAATTTCTTATACGGATTTTCAGTCATGAAGCCGGCAGCAACAGACTTTTCAATCTCGTTGTACAGTTCTTCTACTGAACCGATGCAGATTTCTTCGCCATCCTCACTTCTCCAGATAGGCAACGGAGTACCCCAGTAGCGCGAACGGCTCAAGTTCCAGTCATTCAAGTTTTCCAACCACTTGCCGAAACGTCCGGAGCCAGTTGACTCAGGCTTCCAGTTGATGGTCTTGTTCAACTCAATCATACGGTCCTTGCAAGCAGTAGAGCGAATAAACCAGCTATCCAGCGGATAGTACAACACCGGTTTGTCGGTACGCCAGCAGTGCGGATAGTTGTGCACGTGCTTTTCAGTCTTGAATGCCAGTCCCTGCTGTTTCAGCATCATGCAGATATATACGTCGAGCGATTCAGCAGCCTGTGCAGCCTTTTCATCGTATTTTCCGTCTACAGTGAACTGCGGGTCGTATGCATTCTTCACCCAACGGCCTTCATATTCCTTATATTTTTCTACATCGACACATTCCTTTACGAAAGCCTCATCCAGTTCCTCCATCAGGTAGAACTTACCGGTCAGGTCAACCATCGGACGAGTCTCGCCTTTCTTGTTAATCATGAACAAAGAAGGAATACCTGCTGCACGAGCCACGTTCGCATCGTCCGCACCAAATGTCGGTGCAATGTGTACGATACCCGTACCGTCTTCTGTAGTTACATAATCACCCGGAATTACACGGAATGCTTTAGCCGAAGCTTCTTTCCAGGAACCGTCTTCTGCAGCTTCCACGGGTTTCACCCATGGGATAAGCTGCTCGTATTCCATGCCAACCAGGTCAGTACCCTTGTACTCGCCTACCACCTTGAACGGAATCAACTTGTCACCCGGCTTGTAGTCTTCCAGTGCAATGTCTTCTGCCTTTTTATTGAAATGTGTATAGAGCAAAGGTTTGGCAAGTACCACCGTCATCTTTTCTCCATTATAGGCATTATAAGTCTGAACAGCTACGTAATCAATCTTCGGACCCACGCAGAGTGCCGTATTTGAAGGCAATGTCCATGGAGTAGTAGTCCATGCAATGAAATAAGGTGTACCCCACTCTGCCATTTCCGGCTTCGGATTCTTCATCTTGAACTGACCTACCACGGTAAGGTCTTTCACATCGCGGTAACATCCCGGCTGGTTCAACTCATGCGAACTCAAGCCTGTACCTGCTGCCGGAGAATACGGCTGGATGGTATATCCCTTGTACAGCAAACCTTTCTTGTAAAGCTGCTGCAACAGCCACCACAAAGTTTCAATGTAACGGTTATCGTAGGTAATGTACGGATTTTCCAAGTCTACCCAGTAACCCATCTTATGGGTAAGGTCAGTCCATTCTTTAGTGAACTTCATGACATCCGTGCGGCAATGCTTGTTATAATCTGCCACCGAAATCGTTTTACCGATATCCTCTTTGGTAATTCCAAGTGCCTTTTCCACTCCCAGTTCCACCGGAAGTCCGTGTGTGTCCCATCCTGCTTTACGCTTCACCTGGAAACCTTTCATGGTCTTGAAACGACAGAATGTATCCTTAATTGTACGTGCCATCACGTGGTGAATACCCGGCATACCGTTAGCCGAGGGAGGACCTTCGTAGAACACGAAAGAAGGATATCCCTCACGTTCTGTCATACTTTTAGAAAACACATCGTTTTCATCCCATTTTTTCAGCACCTCCTTGTTTATTTCTGACAAGTTGAGCTGAGAATATTCAGTAAACTTCTTACTCATAATTATGTGGTTTTTATCTAATTTCTAATCATTCAGGAAGTAACCTCCCAAATTTAGGCTGCAAATTTATAAGAAAAAAAGGTTATATAAAAGAAATAAGAAAAAAATACTGCCGGATAGCATAGTTTATAAACTTAAATAAACCTATTAAAATGAAAGGCCGAATATGCACAATTTATCTAGCGTCGTTTTTTGCTTGAGCATTCATAACAACCCTTATATTTGTTTTTCAAAAAATCTCCTTACCTTTAACGCCCTAACCCTTTACTATTTTTATATGAAAAAAATCAGTACAATTTTATGGATGGTGGCAATATGGATGATGGGACTGATGCCGGTTCGTGCCGCCGCAGGAGTACCAGACCGTGACCTACAGAGTGAAAAAAGTGAAACCGTAATTTGCCGCGGAGTAGAAGCACACACATCCGGTCCAATGCTTCAGGTGGGACAGGTAGCACCCGATTTTCACGCCGTCAATGCAAAGATAGAAGAAGTAAGCTTATCCGATTTCAAAGGAAAGAAAGTGATACTGAACATCTTCCCCAGTCTGGACACTCCGACATGTGCCTTGTCCGTAAGGCAATTCAATGTCCGGGCCGCAGGGCTGGAGAATACAGTCGTATTATGTATTTCCATGGACCTTCCCTTCGCACAGTCACGTTTCTGTTCTACCGAAGGGCTGGATAATGTCATTCCGCTGTCCGTATTCCGCAGCCGTGATTTTGTCGCACGCTACGGTCTCCAGCTAGCCGACGGACCCTTGGAAGGTTTAATGGCCCGTGCCGTCATTGTAGTGGACGAAAGCGGGAAGGTAAGTTACACCCAGCTGGTGGAAAACATTTCCCACGAACCGGACTACGAAGCGGCTTTAAAAGCTGCACAATAAGCAGAAAGTGAAGGGATGCTCATTCCCTTCCTTTTGCATTAAATCGAAACCCCAACCCTAACATCAGATTGTTGGGATCTTTGAAGTCGTGCAACTGATACCCCACATGCAGAAAAAGATTTTTGGTGATATCGGTTTTTAAAGCCAATACCTGATAGAATGAATCCGTATCGGCTCCTTTGCAGATGACATTCCGGCCGATACCTAAATTGATAGAAAATATCGGCATCACAACTTCTGCCCGCACGGAAAGCCCTACGGCAAACTGTTCGCGGAAAGGAGGACGATAGAACTTGATGGTCTCCGCATCGGGCTGCCCCACACTATTGGCTATGTAACCGGATATGTTGGCACTTTCATCGTACTGTGCATCGACTGATACACCGGCTCTGAAGTAACGGCTGAAGTTGTACATCGGCGTAAAATTCAGTCCGAGAATACCAAATGAGCCGGGCACCAGCACAGGATTTCCCTCTGCTGGAAACACGCCTTTCTTACGGGTGGCTCCGTACACAATGAGGTCGTAACTGACATAGGGCCTGAAAGGCGGACGCCGAACAAGGCCGGAAGAACCATCTGCCAACGCGGCACGCGACGTTCCTCCGAAATAGCGCGTCAGACCGATACTGGCTCCGAATGCGTTCACCCCGGCATTGGGATAACCGGTATTCCCGTTTGAAAAGTGCGTCGCACCGATTCCTGCCCTAAGATTTGTCTGCGCATCCAGTTGCCAGTTCAACAGGAAACTCAGGTGAATGTACGCATTCATTTTGGAACCTACCACCCTGTTGTAGGGATTCGATTCCGCATCATACTTCTTCCATCCGAAAGAGCCTCCGAAGTTCCATTCATAATCCAGTGACAACCGGGGAGTCAGACTGGCTATGCGCGAGGTCTGAAAGGCATACACTGACCAGGGGTTTCCCAGTTCGGAAGAATGGGAAAACGTGTTATACCCCACCCCGATTCCTTGTACGGCATGAGGATACATTCGGCCGAAATAAGTATCCGGCGCAAACTTGAACCCGTATTTCAAATGAACCGACAGGTTTTTCCGGATGGGAGAAAACGTGGCATTGTTTCCGGCAAAGAACTCATGCGTGGGAAAAACATAAGCCGCTTGACGTCAATGCCTGCCATGTGAATCATTTTCCGGGAAAGACTGTCCTTGCCATCGGCATAGAGAGAAAGTGCACGTAACAACACAAGCGCACACATGCACAGTCTGAGTGCAAGTCTATTTATCTTCATCGGTAATTGCAATAGGAATGATTAAATAATTGAACGGTCTCTTGCTGGAAAGCGTACCGGAGATTTCTAATTTCTTTCCGGTCAGCGAGTTGGAAAGATAGGCTTTATAAGGTACGTGATACTGCTCTATTCCATTATACACTTCCAGACGTACGTGCTTGCCTGCCTCTACGGTTTTCGATACCTTCAATTCCTTGTCGAGTCCCGCATCCAGCCGTTGTTCATGATGACGGAAAGAGACCTTCGTGCCATACAATCCCGGGGTGCCGCTCACTATATCCGGAATCTCCACCTGGGAAGCAGCATCGCCCAGCAACTTCCGTAAATCGTTTTCATCTCCTCCCCAGCCGCCATACTGCATGTAAAACTCCACGATACGGGCTGAATTCTTATAAGGATAAAAATACACTGTGGCGGGACTACTGGCATCCAGGGTATTCACTTCCACCTGTTCTACGGGTTCCAGCATGTAATCGAAGGAAGAAAACTGACTCCAGTCGTATGACACACTGTCTATCTGATATTTACGGGTAGGAGAAAAAGACACGCGAATCACCTTCTCTTCATAACGGTTGCCCACCCTGACAAATGTTTCAAACGGCTGGTCATAGAGATTCTCGCCGGAAATAAAATGCAATTCACTGCCGTTTCTTTTTTCCACACGAAAATCCAGAAACGCATTCTTGCAATACACAATGCCGGTTTCTCCTTCCTCAAAAGGAAGATATTTGGAGTTTTTCCCTTCCAGATCTGTGGCCGACACTGCGACCCCTTCCCTCAGACTTTTCTACCCCTAAAATATCCCAGTTGTCTGCCTCAAAGCAAACAGTTACTTCTTTTTCTGTTTCGGATAAAGACACGGAAGGTTCTGCCGACAGGAATCTGTCAATAAAAACATCGCTGTTGCATCCGGCCAAAAGCCACGCGACAGCGAGAATACCGCATTGCAGCCTACGGAATGTGGTTTTCATTATCACATGCATTTACTTGTTCATAGGTTTATGATTCAAAACATAAAGTTAGACAGTTTTTCAATATGGCAAACATATTTCTGCAAAAAAGCCCTTCATTGACACATTTTTTAGCAGTAAAAGAAGTTAGCTAACAAGCATTATAATATCAATGATTTTACGTACATTTGTCTGACATTCTATTAAACTCGCATACGTATGAAATATTTTGAAGTGACCTTTACCGCACAGCCGTGCAATGAAACTATCACAGATGTATTATCGGGACTGACAGCCGACATCGGTTTTGAAAGTTTCGTGGAATGTGAAAACGGCATGAAGCCTACATCCAGCAGAGCCAGTTCGACGAGGCCGCGCTTAAGCAAGTGGTGGAAGATTTTCCGATACCCGGCGCAAGCATCAGTTACTCCATTACGGAACCGGAAGACAAGAACTGGAACGAGGAATGGGAAAAGAATTTCTTCCAGCCCATCGTCATCGACAACCGCTGCGTGATTCACAGTACCTTCCACAAGGATTACCCGAAGGCCGAATACGACATCGTCATCAATCCGCAGATGGCTTTCGGTACCGGACACCACGAAACCACCAGCTCTATCTTAGGAGAATTGTTAGAGGCTGACCTGAAAGGCAAATCAGTGCTCGACATGGGATGCGGCACATCTATCCTGGCCATCCTGGCCAGCATGAGAGGAGCCGGAAAGGTGACCGCCATCGACATTGACGACTGGTGCGTGAACAACTCGCGCGACAACATTGCCCTGAACGGCATTTCCAATATCACCGTGGAACTGGGAGATGCTTCCCTGCTGAACGGACGGGAACCTTTTGATGTAGTAATAGCCAATATCAACCGCAACATTCTGCTGCAGGACATGCCGGCCTATGCGGCCTGCATGAAGAAAGGTTCGGAACTGTACATCAGCGGATTCTACACGGAAGACATTCCGGTGCTGCGCGAAAAAGCGGAGAGTCTGGGCATGGAATACGTGCATCACCGCGAAAAGCACAACTGGGCTGCCGTGAAATTTATCATGAAATAAGCAAGCTGCCTAAATAACGGCAAAGGCTGTCAGCGCTTCAATGCCCTGACAGCCTTTTTCATGTCTTCACTCACACGGTAGGACTCACCGATTTTCTGAATGGTCTTACGGAAAGTAAAATCGTCCAGATGACAATGACGCAGAAAAGCCATGGTCTGTTCCGGAAACTTGACAAAACAGAACGAAAGTGCCCAGGCCACAGCCATGCGCACATAGTATCCCTCATGACGAATTCCGTCGAGCAGGGAAAGATACTCCTCCAAATGGGCTTCATCCAGGAAATAACTCATTCCCATCACTACGCCGAAACGTACCTCATACTCACCCGATGCTTTCATCCATTCTTTCAGGTATTCCCAAAGCCGCGCCTCGTTACGGCGGATAAAAGCTTTTCCTCCTCCAAACTTAAACGTATCGCACACCGACCAGCTGTTGATAATCCACACAAAACGTGTCACACGGTGAAGATAGACTTCCACATCCTCGTCGGGGCGGATGCATCCCAACACCATGCCTTGCAACATGCGTTCTTCCATATAAAACCCGTCGGCTGTGTCAAAGTAGCGCTCCCAGTCTGCCTTGGCAATCCTTGCAGCCAGTTTCCGCAACGCCGGCAAACGAATGCCCAACACATGTTCCACCCCCGGGTGAAGCCCCTCGGTAAACTTGTGGTTTCCCTCTTCCGCCAGTATCAGCAGATGTTCTTTGACGGTCAGACCGTCCAGTCGAAACTCTTCCATACCTTATTATATAGCAAGATTTAAAACGTGAAACAAAGATAGGAAAAATTGAAAAATTTCCATCCATTTGTTTGGCGTTTTCATATTAATGGTTACCTTTGCGAGTGAAACAATAAAAAAACAAGAAAAATAACATTATGAATCTTTCTACGGTAAATACATTCTTCTGGTGGCGCCGCTTACAACTCCAAAGGTCGTAAGGGAACTCAGTCGCATGTATATACCTCCATAGTAATAGTATCACAGAAGGGCTGTCGTAACTTTACGACGGCCCTTTTTGTTTTTTCACCCTAATGCAAACAAGTACACTCATGAAAACTTATCAAGTAAACCAGGAAGGATTTTATGGAGATTTTGGCGGAGCCTACATACCGGAAATTCTCCATCGCTGTGTGGAAGAATTACGCAATGCCTACGCAAGGTGCTGGCAGACGAAGGATTCCAGAAAGAATACGATGCGTTGCTCAAGGACTACGTAGACGTCCTTCACCGCTTTACCTTGCCCCACGCTTGTCGGAAAAATACGGATGCAAGATTTACCTGAAACGGGAGGACCTGAACCATACGGGAGCGCACAAAATCAACAACGCCATCGGCCAAGTGCTTCTGGCCCAGAGAATGGGCAAGAAACGCATCATCGCCGAAACAGGAGCCGGACAACACGGAGTGGCCACGGCTACGGTTTGCGCCCTGATGGGAATGGAATGCGTGGTCTACATGGGAAAGACCGACGTAGAACGGCAGCGGGTAAACGTGGAGCGCATGCAGATGTTAGGGACCAAAGTAGAAGCCGTGACTTCGGGTAACATGACCCTGAAGGATGCCACCAACGAAGCCATACGCGACTGGTGCTGCCATCCGGCGGACACGTACTATGTGATTGGTTCCACAGTGGGGCCTCATCCCTACCCCGACATGGTAGCCCGCTTGCAGTCGGTCATCAGCAAAGAAATCAAAAAACAGCTGATGGAACACGAAGGACGTGACTATCCGGACTACCTGATGGCCTGTGTGGGAGGAGGAAGCAATGCCGCCGGAACCATCTATCACTACCTGGACGATGAACGGGTGAAAATCATCTTAGCTGAAGCCGGAGGAAAGGGAGTGGAAACGGGATTGTCGGCCGCTACCATCCAGCTGGGCCGGCTGGGCATCATTCATGGTTCCAAAACCCTGGTCATGCAGGATGAGGACGGACAGATTCTGGAACCATATTCCGTTTCGGCCGGACTGGATTACCCCGGCATCGGTCCCATGCATGCCAACTTAGCCGCACAGAAAAGAGCTACCGTGCTGGCAGTCAATGACGACGAAGCCCTGCGGGCTGCCTTCGAACTGACACGGCTGGAGGGCATCATTCCGGCACTGGAGTCGGCCCATGCCTTAGGGGCTCTGGAGAAAGTGAAGTTCCATCCCTCGGACATCGTGGTGCTGACCGTGTCGGGAAGAGGCGACAAAGACATTGACACTTATCTGAAATACAAAAACAACCCTGAAATTTTTTAAACGAGAAAAAACATGAAGACATTTGCTTATACCACCCGCTACAAAACGCTGCCCGGCGACTTGCATACGCCCGTGAGCACGTACCTGAAGGTGCGCGACCTGTTTCCGCAAAGTATTCTGCTGGAAAGTTCCGATTACCACGGAGTGGAAAACAACCGCTCTTTTATCGGACTAAACCCCATTGCCAGTTTCTCCGTGAACCACGGAATCGTGACCACGGTCTTTCCGGACAAAAGCCGTGAAGAGCGTCCGCTCACTCCCGAGTTCCAGGTGGAAGATGCTTTCCAGTATTTCCTGAGACAGTTTCAGGTGGAAGGAGAATATGCCCGCTACGGAGGAGTGTACGGCTACACCACGTTCAATGCCGTCCGCTATTTCGAACAGATTCCGGTGAAAGACAGCAGCGACCCGAAGAACGATGCGCCGGAGATTCTCTACATCCTCTACAAGTACCTGATTGTGTTCAACGACTTCCAGAGCGAGATGGTGCTGGTGGAGCTGCAAGGCAACGACGAGCCGAGCCACATTGACGAAGTGGAGAAGGCGGTACTGAACCGCAACTACACCACCTACGCCTTTCGGGCGACGGGCGACACCATCAGTACGCTGACCGACGAGGAGCACAAGGCCAATATCCGCAAGGGCATTGCCCACTGCAAGAGAGGCGACGTATTTCAGATTGTGCTTTCCCGACGTTTCATCCAGCGCTATGAAGGCGATGATTTCACCCTCTACCGGGCATTGAGAAGCATCAATCCTTCGCCTTACCTGTTCTATTTTGATTTCGGCGGTTTCCGGATTTTCGGTTCCTCTCCCGAAACGCATTGCAAGATTGAAGCGGGAAAGGCCACCATCGACCCCATTGCCGGCACCACCCGCAGAAGCGGAGACAAAAAGACAGATGCCGCACTGACCGAAGCCCTACTGGCCGACCCGAAGGAGAATGCCGAACATGTGATGCTGGTGGACCTGGCACGGAATGACTTGAGCCGGAATTGCCACGACACACACGTGGAGTTCTACAAACAGCCGCAATACTACAGCCATGTGATTCACCTGGTGAGCAGGGTAAGCGGCACACTGGACAAAGAAGCCGACCCGATTAAAAACGTTCATCGACACCTTCCCGGCCGCACTCTCAGCGGAGCTCCCAAGGTAAAGGCCATGCAGCTCATCAGTGAAATCGAGCCGCACAACCGGGGGGCTTACGGAGGTTGCATCGGCTTCATCGGACTGAACGGCGATTTGAACCAAGCCATCACCATCCGCACCTTCGTAAGCCGTAACAACGAGCTCTGGTTCCAAGCCGGAGGGGGCATCGTAGCCAAAAGTGACGAGAACAATGAACTGCAAGAAGTAAACAACAAGTTGGGAGCATTGAAAAAAGCCATTCTCCTAGCCGAAAAAATATAACACACCATGAAAATTGTCATCATCGATAACTACGACTCATTTGTGTACAACCTGAGTCATGCGATAAAAGAATTAGGAGCAGAAGTCACCGTGAAACGCAACGACCAGTTCCGGCTGGAGGAGCTGGAGGAATTCGACAAGATTCTGCTGTCGCCCGGTCCCGGCGTTCCGGAAGAAGCCGGCCTGCTGCTGGATGTCATCCGCAGGTACGCCGGAAAGAAACCGATATTGGGGGTCTGCCTGGGCGAGCAGGCCATCGGCGAAGTGTACGGAGGAAAACTGACCAACCTGGATGAGGTGTTCCACGGCATACAGAGTCCCGTCAGTCTGACTGAGAAGGACTATCTGTTCGAAGGACTTCCCTCTACCATACAGGTAGGAAGATACCATTCCTGGGTAGTCGACCGGAAAGATTTCCCGGATTGCCTGGAAGTAACCGCCGTAAGTGAAGAAGGATACATCATGGCACTCCGTCACCGCACACTCGATGTGCGAGGCGTGCAGTTTCATCCGGAATCCGTTCTCACCCCCGAAGGAAAACAGATGCTGGGCAACTGGATAAACCATCAATAAAAAGAATCTATTTTCTCACTCATAAAACGTAGATACACAATATGAAACAAATACTGAAACGGATATTCCACCACGAAGAGCTGACACGTGAAGAAGCCTGCACGCTGATGCAGAGAATGACCGGCGGCGAGATGAATGAAGCGCAGACAGCCGCCCTGCTGGCCGCCTTCCAGATGCGCGGAGTCAAGGTGGACGAACTGGTCGGCTTCCGCGATGCGCTGCTTCAGGCTTGCGTGCCCGTCGACCTGCATGAATTTCATCCCATTGACATCGTGGGTACCGGAGGAGACGGGAAAAACACCTTCAACATCTCCACATGTGCCTGCTTTGTCGTGGCCGGAGCCGGTTACCGGGTAGCCAAGCACGGAAACTACGGAGCCACTTCAGTAAGCGGGGCCAGCAACGTGATGGAACGCTACGGCGTAAAATTCACAAACGACGCGGACAAACTGAAACGCTCCATCGAACAATGCGGCATGGCTTACCTGCACGCTCCCCTCTTCCATCCGGCCCTGAAAACCGTGGCCCCCGTGCGGAAGGCATTAGGCGTACGTACCTTATTTAATTTATTAGGTCCGCTGGTCAATCCCTGCCATCCGGCCTGCCAGTTGTTAGGAGTGGCCGACCTCCCGCAGATGCGGCTTTACACCAACACGCTCCAGCAACTCGGCATCCAGTTTGCCGTGGTCAACAACCTGGACGGATACGATGAAATCTCGCTGACCGACGAATTCAAGGTGATGACCAACCGTTACGAAACCATCTATCGTCCCTCGGAATTAGGTTTTTCCATGGCACGGCAGGAAGAGCTTTACGGAGGAAATACCCCGGAAGAGGCGGCCTCCATTTTCGACCGGGTGCTGCATAATGAGGGCAGCAAGGCACAGACCGACTGCGTGCTGATTAATGCCTCGTTTGCCATTCAGGCACTGGAGCCTCAGAAGAAAATAGAAGAATGCGTGGCACTGGCCAAAGAATCGCTCGAAAGCGGAAAAGCCCTGGCCACTCTACGCAAGTTCCTTACCCTTAACCAATAAACGAACGATGACTACTGATATCTTACATACCATTGTGGCTCATAAGCGCACAGAAATTGCCCTTCAGGAAGAAGCCGTATCCCAAGACTTCCTCATCCAGCAGTTGGGCACTCCCCGTCCGTCAAAAAGCCTGAAGCAGGTACTGGCCGCATCGCCCTCGGGCATCATTGCGGAATTCAAACGACGCTCCCCGTCGAAAGGAGATATTGCTCCACAGGCAGACCCGACCGTCATCGTCCCCAGCTATGAACGTGCAGGTGCCTCCGGTATCTCCGTACTGACCGACCCAAAATTCTTTGGGGGCAACCTGAAAGATTTGCAGGCTGCCCGCCCGCTGACACACCTTCCGGTGCTGCGAAAAGATTTTATCGTCAGTCCCTACCAGCTATATCAAGCCAAGCTGGCCGGTGCAGATGTGGTGCTTCTGATTGCAGCTGCCCTGACCGTGGACGAATGTAAAGCCTTAGGGAAATTGGCCCACCAGTTAGAGATGGAGGTCCTGCTGGAGATACACACGGAAAAGGAACTCGACTACCTGCACGAGCATGTAGACCTGATTGGAGTCAACAACCGGAACTTAGGCACGTTTCATACGGATGTGGAGAATTCGTTCCACCTGGCCCGGAAATTGCCGAAAGAACTGCTATGGGTATCCGAAAGCGGCATCTCGCAACCCGACACATTCAGACAGTTGCGTGAAGCCGGTTTCAGGGGATTCCTGATGGGAGAAACTTTCATGAAAACGCCTTCACCGGAAAAGGCTTTGTCGGACTTTCTTCAAGCTCTTGCCTTATGATTGTCAAAGTGTGCGGCATGAGGGAGGCGGAGAACATCCGTCAGGTGGAGCAAACAGGAGCCGACTGGATGGGATTCATTGACTACGAAGGTTCTCCCCGCTATGTAGCGGACGTACCGGAATACCTGCCGGAGTCGGTGCAGAAAGTGGGGGTGTTTGTCAATGCTTCCCTTCCGCGAATCCGGGAAAGGAGGACTGCATGGCAACTGAATTTCGTCCAGCTCCACGGAAAGGAATCGCCGGAGTTTTGCCGGGAAGTGCAACAGACTGGCCTACGTGTCATCAAGGCCTTCTCCCTGCGTACGCCTGACGACCTGCTGGCGACGGAAAGCTATGCCGCCTGCTGCGACTATTTTCTGTTCGACACTCCCTGCAACGGATACGGAGGCTCCGGCAAAAGCTTCGACTGGGAAATGCTGACGCACTACCACGGCGAGACGCCTTTCCTGTTAAGCGGAGGACTGAAACCTGAAAGCCTGGATGCATTACTGAAATTCAGCCATTCCAGCTGGGCTGGCATCGACCTGAACAGCGGCTTTGAACAGGCTCCCGGCCTGAAAGATGCGGCTGCCCTCTCTGACTTTATTTACTCTTTCAAACAAAACAAGTACAACCTCTAAAAAACTTAGTGATATGAATCGCATTGACCAATTATTCCAGACACATAAAGACCACGTGCTTTCCATTTATTTCTGTGCAGGTACCCCGACCTTGGAAGGTACCGCCGAAGTCATCCGCACCTTAGAGCGGAAAGGAGTACAGATGATTGAAATCGGTATCCCGTTCAGCGACCCGATGGCCGACGGTCCTGTCATTCAGCACGCAGCCACACAGGCCCTGCACAACGGCATGACGCTCCGCAAGCTCTTCGGCCAGCTGGAGCAAATCCGCACAGATGTCCGCATCCCGCTGGTACTGATGGGCTACCTGAACCCCATCATGCAGTATGGTTTTGAGAATTTCTGCCGGCAATGTCAGGCATGCGGCATCGACGGCGTGATTATTCCCGACCTTCCTTATAAAGACTACTTAGAAAGCTATCGTCCCATTGCACAACAATACGGCATCCACGTGATTATGCTCATCACGCCGGAAACCAGCGAAGAACGCATCCGGCAAATCGATGCGCATACCGACGGATTCATCTATATGGTATCTTCTGCGGCCGTGACGGGAGCACAAAAGGAATTCAATGCACAGAAGCAGGCTTACTTCCAGCGTATCAAGCAAATGCAGTTGCGAAACCCACGGATGATCGGGTTCGGAATCTCCAATAAATCCACTTACGAATCGGCAGCGGCATACGCCTCCGGATGCATCATCGGGAGCAAGTTCGTGACCTTGCTCGAAGAAGAAAAAAATGCAGAAAAAGCCATCGACAAACTGTTGGAAATGCTAAAAAACGAAGGATAATTAATCATTCTGTTATTTTTAGCGGCTTATTCTTTCAGTCAAAGCATATTTTTGCTATCTTTGTGCCAAACTAAACGAAGCGTCAAATGATAAAACCAGATTATCCTTCCGTATTACTCATCTACACTGGAGGCACAATCGGTATGATTGAAAATCCGGAAACCGGTGCCCTGGAGGCATTTAACTTCGACCAACTTCAGGAGAACGTGCCGGAACTGAAACGGTTCAACTACCGCATTTCCTCTTACCAGTTTAACCCTCCTATCGACTCCTCGGACATGGAGCCGGCCTTGTGGGCCAAACTGGTCAAAATCATCCAATATAACTACGATAACTTCGACGGGTTCGTGATTCTGCACGGCACGGACACCATGGCTTATACCGCTTCCGCACTGAGTTTCATGCTGGAGAACCTGAGCAAACCGGTCATCCTTACCGGAAGCCAGCTGCCCATCGGTGTGCTACGTACAGACGGAAAGGAAAATCTGATTACTTCTATCGAAATAGCCGCTGCAAAACATCCGGACGGAACTGCCGTGGTACCGGAAGTCTGCATTTTCTTCGAGAACCACTTGTTGCGTGGAAACCGTACGACAAAGATTAATGCAGAAAACTTCAACGCGTTCCGTTCTTACAATTATCCGGCACTGGCCACGGCCGGTATCCACATCAAGTACGAATACGACCGTATCCGGAAGGTGGATCCCAACCTGCCCATGCATGCACACTATGTCTTCGATACGAATGTGATTATCCTGACACTTTTCCCGGGTATTCAGGAAAACATCGTGCGCACGGTGCTCAACACGCCCGGTCTGAAAGCGGTAGTGCTCAAGACGTACGGTTCCGGAAATGCGCCCCAGAAGCCCTGGTTCATCCACTTGCTGGCAGAAGCTACGGCAAAGGGAATCGTCATCGTCAACATTTCACAATGCCAGACGGGTATGGTAGAAATGGCACGTTACGAAACCGGTCTGCACCTGCTCGATGCGGGCGTCATCAGCGGATATGATGCCACAGTGGAAAGCGTGCTCACCAAGCTGATGTTCCTGCTCGGCCACGGGCTTACTCCCAAAGAAATACGCTGCGAAATGAACCGTTCCATAGCCGGAGAGTTTACCAAGCCCGTGTTGTAACCTAAATGTAACATCTATTTCATAAGGACGAAACAAGAAAGGGTCATCTTTGTAACGAAAACTAAATCACATTGAATTTGTATTAATTAATAGAAAATACGCATGAACGATTACCGGATTTTAGTTGTAGACGATGAAGAAGACTTGTGCGAGATTCTAAAATTCAATCTCGAAATGGAAGGATACATGGTAGATACTGCCAATTCCGCCGAAGAAGCCTTGAACTTGAATTGCCACGTTACAACCTGATACTGCTGGACGTGATGATGGGAGAAATTTCCGGATTCAAAATGGCCAGCATGATGAAAAAGAACAAGGATACACAGAACATTCCTATCATTTTCATCACCGCAAAGGATACGGAGAATGATACGCTGACCGGATTCAACCTGGGAGCGGACGACTATATTTCAAAGCCTTTCTCTCTGCGTGAAGTCATCATGAGGGTAAAGGCGGTGTTACGACGCACAGCCGGCGTACAAACCCAGGTGCCCGAACAGCTGATTTATAAAGGACTGTCGGTCAACATTCCGAAGAAAAAAGTATCCATCAACAACGAGGAAATTTCATTAACGAAAAAGGAATTTGAAATACTTCTGCTCCTGTTGCAGAACCAGGGACGCGTATTCTCCCGCGAAGACATTCTGGCGAAAGTATGGCACGATGAAGTGTATGTACTCGACCGTACGATTGATGTGAATATCACCCGCCTTCGCAAGAAAATCGGTGAATACGGTGCTTGTATCGTAACCCGTCTCGGTTATGGATACTGTTTCGAATGTGAATAAATTACGGTGGCACAATCATGACAAAATTTTCTTATCGCATCCTCCCTTTCAGTCAGAGGCTGTTTCTTTCTGTCATATTCCTTTTCCTGGGATATGCAGTATGCTTCATGCTGTTTCAATACAAACGCGAAAAGGCTTATAAAATAGAATTACTGAACACGCAGCTGCAAAACTATAACAACCAGCTGTGCGACTTTCTGGCCGATCATCACGGGGTCAACTCTGATTCCATGCAGAGCTATGTGACCACTCACATGATGCCCAACCTGCGGGTGACGCTCATTGAGCCGTCGGGGAAAGTAGTGTACGACAATACAAATGCCAACTGGAAAATCTTTGCCAACCACTCTTCCCGCAAGGAAGTGCAAGACGCACTCATGTATGGAAGCGGCTATTCCATCAGCCGCCAGTCGGAAAGCATTCAGGGAGAAGAATATTTTTATTCCGCACGCTATTATCCTCCCTACCGCATCATCATACGATCTGCCCTTCCCTACAACCTGAGTCTGGCAGAACACTTGCAAGCTGACTCCGGCTACTTATGGTTTGCACTGATTATCTGTCTGGTACTGATTTTCATCTTCTACCGTTTTACCCGGAAGCTGGGCAAGTCCATCACCAAACTGCAACAGTTTGCCATGAAGGCCGACCGGAACGAACCGATTGACATGGACATCCTGCAAACTTTCCCCAAGAACGAATTGGGAGAGATTTCACAACACATCATTAAGATATACAAACGCCTGCACCGGGCGAAAGAAGCACTCTACATTGAGCGTGAGAAACTGATTTCGCACCTTCAGACCTCACACGAGGGATTGGGTGTCTTTACCAAAGAACGGCAGGAAATCCTGGTCAACAACCTGTTTACGCAATACATCAACAACATATCCGACCGTAATCTACGTTCTACCAATGAAATTTTCGATATTCCGGAACTGCAGCCCATCATTGAGTTCCTAAACCGGAACGAGGGTAATTTCAGTAAAGAGGAAAAGCGGTATGCCATGCACCTCAACAAGAACGCGCGCTCGTTCACCTTGGAGTGTATCATCTTTCAGGATATGTCGTTCGAAATATCCATCAACGATATTACCCAGGAAGAAGAGCAGGCCCGTCTGAAACGTCAGCTGACTCAGAACATCGCCCATGAGCTGAAAACGCCCGTCAGCAGTATTCAGGGATACCTGGAAACCATTATCAGCAACCCGAACATTCCGCAAGAAAATGTCCGTGTCTTCCTGGAAAGAAGCTATGCCCAGAGCAACCGCCTGACTTTCCTGCTGCGCGACATCTCTGTGCTGACCCGAATGGACGAGGCACCGGAACTGGTAGAGAAAGAGCAGGTAAACCTGAGCAAGATTGTAGAAAACATTTTGAACGAGGTAGCACTCGGTCTGGAAGAAAAGCATATTACTGTGGTGAACAAGCTCCCGTCGGAAGTCATACTGACAGGAAGCAGCTCGCTGCTCTACTCCATCTTCCGCAACCTGACCGACAATGCCATAGCCTATGCGGGTAATGACATACAAATCACCATCAACTGCTTCCGCGAGGATGAGAAATTCTACTATTTCAGTTTCTCTGATACCGGCGTGGGAGTACCCGAAGAGCACCTGAACCGCCTGTTTGAACGCTTCTATCGGGTAGACAAGGGACGCTCACGAAAATTAGGAGGTACAGGTTTGGGACTGGCCATCGTGAAGAACGCCGTATTGTTCCATGGCGGAACCATCTTCGCCAAGAACATGCCGAAGGGAGGACTGGAATTTGTCTTCACACTGAAAAAAGATATATAAGGATAAAGCACTCCAAGCAAGACATTCTGTATTTATTAAAGACTAAAGCTACTACAATTTTCCCTAATGCCAGTACTGACAAGGAAGTACTGGAGTACTCCCCTGAAAGTACTGCAGTACTTTCTAAGAAGTATTGTAGTACTGCCTAAGAAGTACTGAGAACTGACTTTTCCTGATATAACCAGACGTTTTTTCTTTTTATAAACTGGAACAGTAGACACTTTGTACTCGTGTATCTGAGAAGGACTATTGTTTCATCAAGTAAGCTTTAAATGCCGCAAAGTCTTTCGACATCGGTACACTCTGTTTGGTACCTTTCATGAATGCCTGAAGCTTTTCCGGTATTTTTACTTCCACTCCAATGATACTTTCTACTGTTTGCAGGAATTTTGCCGGATGAGCTGTTTCAAGGAACAAACCGACTTCTCCTTCTTTCAGTTCTTCTGCCAACGCACGGTATCCGCATGCACCGTGAGGATCGAGCAGATAACCTGTTTCTTCATAAACCTTCTGCACCGTTTCACGTATCTGTTCATCGGTATAGGTTTCACCGCTGATTTCAGAAGCAATGGCATCGTGACTACCTCGTACAAATCCAGTACCCGGGCAAAATTACTAGGGTCGCCTACATCCATGGCATTGGCAATAGTAGCCACCGACGGACGCGGACAATATTCTCCTGTCTTCAGGTATTGATAGAATATATCGTTACGATTATTAGCTGCAATAAAGCGTTTCACCGGAAGCCCCATACGCTTGCCAAACAATCCGGCTGTAATATTTCCGAAGTTACCGCTCGGCACACAAACCACCAGGTTATCGGCCTTACCGATTTTCTTCATCTGCGCATAGGCATAGAAATAATAAAATGCCTGCGGCAGGAAACGGGCCACATTGATAGAGTTGGCAGATGTCAGCTGCATGTGCTCGTTCAATTCTTTATCCATGAACGCATTCTTCACCAACGCCTGACAGTCATCGAACGTACCGTCCACTTCGACCGCTGTGATGTTACGTCCTAAGGTAGTGAATTGTTTTTCCTGAATCTCACTGACCTTTCCTTTCGGGTAAAGCACATACACATGAATGCCTTCCACTCCAAGGAAACCATTTGCCACCGCACTTCCCGTATCTCCGGATGTAGCTACCAGCACATTAACCTGCTTCTTTCCTTCCTTACGGATAAAGTATCCCAACAGGCGGGCCATAAAACGACCACCTACATCTTTAAAAGCCAATGTAGGTCCGTGAAACAGCTCCAAAGAATAAATATTGTCTTTTACTTTCACTGCCGGTACATCAAAGTTCAATGTGTCATACACAATCTGTTTCAATGTTTCGGCCGGTACATCTTCTCCAAAAAAAGCATCTGCTACTTTATAAGCTATTTCTGGAAAAGAAAGTGTCTCAATCTCGTCATAGAACGATTGTGGCAAGGGTTTAATCTGACGGGGCATATATAAACCCTTATCTGAAGCCAGTCCTCTTACCACAGCTTCTTCCAATGTCGCGTCTAATGCTTTTCCGTTTGTACTGTAATACTTCATATTGCTATCTGTTACTGAATATTCATAAATAGGTTCATAAACTCATCTTTCTCCATCAGACCATATCCTCCTTCCTTGCAGCTGATTTCATCATAAGTCTGCACGGCATCCGGCTCAATACCCGGATAATATATCAGGAAGGGAATCGGTTCATTGGTATGCGTTCTCAACTCACAAGGAGTAGGATGGTCGGGCAATACCGCAATGGCCACCGGCTCGTCCCATTGTTTTACCGCTTCATAGACCGGACCGACAATACGGCTGTCCAGGTCCTCAATGGTTTTCAGTTTCAACGGTACATCTCCTTCGTGACCCGCCTCATCGCTGGCTTCCACATGCAGATACACAAAATCATCTGTTTTCAGTGCTTCAATGGCAGCCTGGGCCTTCCCTTCATAGTTGGTGTTATACAATCCGGTAGCCCCTTCCACCTCAATACAGCGCAAACCTGCATAACGGCCGATACCCCGAATCAAATCGACAGCCGTAATCACGGCTCCCTTTCGGATAGACGGATATTTCTCTGACAAAGGTTCCATCTGCGGGCGGTATCCCGGACTCCATGGCCAGATACTATTGGCCGGGTCTTTCCCTTCCGCCACTCGTTTCAGTTGACAGGATGCGTAGCCAGCAACTCTTGTGATTTCAAAATCAGTGCATTCAACAAATCGGCAGTTTCTTGTGCCTCAGGGCAGAGTGCCTTCACCAGATTAGGACGGAAAGGCTGCAAAGGGATGTCATGCGGAGGTACACAAGCCAAGCGCTTATCTCCTCCCTTGATCACCAATAAATGACGATATTGCACTCCTGTGTAAAAATGAATGCGGTCGGATCCTAATTTTTCATCCAAAAAGCGAATCAGTTCATCGGCCTCCTCGGTAGAAATATGTCCGGCAGAGTGGTTTTTCAACGTTTCTCCTTCCACACAGACAATGTTACAACGCATGGCCATGTCCCCATCCTGAGGTCTACACCAATACTGGCAGCTTCCAGTACTCCGCGCCCTTCATACACCTTAGGTAAATCATAGCCCATCACAGACATATTGGCCACCTCACTTCCTGGATGGAAGCCGTCGGCCACCGTCTTCAATACGCCCGTACGCCCCATACTTGCCAGCTTATCCATATATGGCGTATGTGCATACTGCAGTAAAGTTTTGTCGCCTAAGGAAGGTACAGCCCAGTCGGCCATACCGTCACCTAAGATAATTACATGTTTCATTTTTGTTTGGTTTAAATATTGGCAATACTCATTATATCCGCAAATACACCGGCAGCAGTCACACTTGCACCGGCACCGTATCCCTGAATCAGCATCGGATATTCATTGTAGCGCTCTGTGGTCAGCAAGATAATATTGTTGCTGCCAGCCAGATTATAGAACGGATGATTGCGGTCTACTTCCTGCAAAGACACCTTGCCGTGTCCATCTTCCAGGCTTGCCACAAAACGCCAGCGCTTGTCCTCGCTTTCCAGTCTCTTGCGACGTTCTTCAAATTCTTTATCTAATTGTGGAATCTTTCTCCAGAAATCATCCAATGTACCTTCAAAATAGCTGTCAGGAATAAACAAGTCTGCTTCCACATCTTCCTGATTCAAACGGTAACCTGCCTCACGAGCCAGAATCACCAGTTTCCGGATCACATCCTTTCCGCTCAGGTCAATTCTCGGGTCCGGTTCTGAATAACCTTCTTCCTTCGCCTGACGGATGGTTTCACTCAGAGGAGTTGTCGCACTGATACGGTTGAAAATATAATTCAACGTACCGCTCACTACCGCTTCAATCTTCAGAATCTTATCTCCACTGTTTATCAGGTCATTGATGGTATTGATTACCGGAAGACCAGCTCCTACGTTCGTCTCAAACAAATACTTCACTCCACGCTGACGAGCGATTCTTTTCAGTTCCGCATAAATATCATATTCAGAAGAAGCGGCAATCTTGTTTGCTGCTACCACCGACACATTGTGACTCAGCAAATCTTTATACAGTGCCGCAATATCGGGACTGGCTGTACAATCCACAAACACCGAATTGAAGATATTCATTCCCACAATCTCATCACGAAGAGTCTGAGGACAAGAAGGAATGCCTTTTTCATCCAATTCTTCTCTGAAATGTTCCAAATCAATTCCGGCACGCGTAAACAAGGCTTTATGGCCGTTGGCAATACCCACCACATGCAGTTTCAGTCCGCGTTCCTGCTTCAGTTTTTCCTGCTGGCCATGAATCTGTTCAATCAAGCTGGCACCCACTGTTCCCGTACCACAGATAAACAGGTTCAATACCTGATATTCCGACAAGAAGAATGAATCATGAATCACATTCAGTGTCTTACGCAAAGAAGCACCTTCCACGACGAAAGAGATATTTGTCTCAGAAGCACCCTGCGCACAAGCGATGACATTGATACCGTTACGTCCGAGCGTACCAAACAATTTTCCGGCAATACCGGGAGTATGCTTCATGTTCTCACCCACAATCGCCACGGTGGCCAGACCACCTTCTGCTTTCATCGGTGAGATTTCGCCCATTTCAATTTCTTTGGCAAACTCCTCATTCAGCACCTCACATGCCAGTTCCGCATCCTCATTTCTCACACCGATAGAGGTTGAGTTCTCAGAAGAAGCCTGCGAAACCAAAAAGACACTGATGCCATTTTCGGCCAACGTCTTGAAGATACGATGGTTCACGCCAATGACACCCACCATGCCCAAACCGGTCATAGTAATCAAGCAGGTATCATTAATAGACGAAATACCCTTGATAGGTTTCGAAGAATGGTCAGCTTCCTGCTTCACAATAGTACCCGGAGCCTCCGGATTGAACGTATTCTTTATCAGAATCGGAATATTCTTATGACATACCGGATAAATCGTAGGCGGATACACCACTTTCGCACCAAAGTTACACAGCTCCATAGCCTCCACATAACTCAACTCCGTAATAGGATAAGCCGTGCTGATGACACGCGGGTCAGCTGTCATGAAGCCATCCACATCCGTCCAAATTTCCAGAATATCCGCATCCAAAGCTGCCGCAATAATAGACGCTGTATAATCAGATCCACCTCTTCCCAAGTTGGTTACTTCTCCCGTATTCTTATCGGTAGAAATAAATCCCGGCACCAGAGAACCTCGGTATTTCACTGAAAGTCTCACGCACCAGCCGGTTCGTCAGCTCTGAATCAAGAATATGCTTATTATGTTTCTTTTCAGTCTTAATGAAAGTACGAGAATCGAACCACACTGCCCCCTCAATAAGCGTAGCCACAATGATGGAAGAAAGACGTTCCCCATAGCTCACAATCGTAGCAGAAGTTTTCGGAGAAAGGTCACGAATCAAATAAATACCCTGAAAAATATCCTTCAATTCGCTCAGCAGTTCGTTTACCAGATCCAGAAGCAACTCTCTTCCCCGCCCTGCCGGAATCACAGTGTACACCATTTCAATGTGACGGTTCACGATTTCCTTCATTTCCTTCTCATAAGCATCATCGCCCGAAGCGGCCATTTTAGAAGTACAAATCAGTTTATCGGTAATTCCCCCTAATGCGGAAACGACTACAATTACTTTGTCATCTATACCCTCTACTATACGCTTGACACTTAACATGCTATTGACAGAACCTACGGATGTTCCGCCGAATTTTATTACTTTCATTATATTGGTGTTTTTATTATTAATACTTGAAATACTCCCGGATGAGATGTTCATCACAGAGGATGCAGGGGTCTCACAGGCTTTTTTCTTTCCCGCCACCGGAATCACGCGGAACTGCACAAGCAAATTTTGTGAGACGCTGCGGTTCTCTGTGACGAAAGCTAAATAAAATGACTGAAAATTAGTGTAACACGTAGAAACACAAAATACTATCCCCAACCCCTAAG
>ENA-OPYS01000006-OPYS01000006.1-human-gut-metagenome-genome-assembly--contig:-NODE-6-length-41079-cov-1.416414_pt1 | contig 41079 bp, 42 predicted proteins | sample MGYA00242635_ERZ504478 | MGnify/ENA primary metagenome ERZ504478 (study PRJEB26092, sample SAMD00036246) | human gut metagenome | host: Homo sapiens | study: EMG produced TPA metagenomics assembly of the... | reverse complement strand
ATGGAGATACAGCATCAGGAGTATCTCACCTTTTCCAAAGCAGCAGTACTCATGGGCTGTTCCCGACAGTACATCTATAAACTCGTAGCCCTCGGCAAACTGAAAGCCTCACGTATCAGCAACCGCATGGCGTTTATCCGCAAGACAGACATCGAGCGGATGCTGGAGGGCAATCCCTACCACCGTGTCCTGCCCGGCAGTACTTCCACTCCGAGAAAGTCCGCTTCATCTTCCCCGCTTGCCAAAAAAAGAAAAAAGGGAAAAGGAAACCTATGAAGTGCTGGACTTCTATTCTGGCGAGGAGGTGATGTCGCTCTTCAAGGTCAGGCAGTCGTGGCTCTATACCACAGCCAAGCGCAACCGCATTCCCATCTGCCGCATCGCAGGGAAAAACTATTACAGCAAGAAACACGTTGACGAGTTCTTCGGTATGGCTATAGATACAAGCAATATCACCGATTGGCTCCTGATTGAAGAAGCGGAAGAACTGTTCGGCATGAAACCCTCCGCACTCCGGGCATACGCCTACCGCCACAAGATACCGACCAAAAGAGAATACGGGCGCACCTATTACTCCAAATCCCATCTGGACGAACTCCGCAGGACAGACCTCGTGAACGATGAACGCTACTACACCGTGGAGCAAGTCCGGCAGATTTACGGGCTTTCCTCCGCCAACATCAGCCATATCGTCAAGGTGAAGCACATCGAAAAGATAAAAGTAGGCGTGAAAAACCTGCTTTTACGCTCCGATGTGGAGCGTGTCATGGCTGAAAGGGAGAAACAACCGTGAGCAACCGACATTGCCGGAAAATTATTTCAAAATGATTGTCGTGGAGGTATTCACGGTTGTTTCACGTTGTTCCTTTGCCACCGTAAACACGGGAACACCCCCGAAAATGTACAACTTAAAACATCATCAATATGAGCAAATGCAAGACAGTTACCTTGCGCAAGCGCAAGATTAAGAACGGAACACAGTATTCGCTGTGTCTGGACTATTATCCCGGCTACCGTGACAACACCACCATGAAGGTGATTACACGTGAAGCTCTTGGGATTTACATCTTCGCCAAACCTGCCAACCAGCAGGAGCGTGATTTCAACGCACGCATGATGAAAAAAGCGGAGATACTGCGTAATAGGCGTTATGAAGCCATCTTCAACGAGAACAACGGCTTCTTTGACAAAGCCAAGATGAAAGGCGATTTCCTCGCCTACTTCAAGGGGTTGGCAGACAGGAAGAATATCAAGTGGCAGCACGTCTATAAACATTTCGAGCGGTTCGTGAACGGCAAATGCACCTTTGAGGAGGTGGACGTGGATTTGTGCCGCAAGTTCATGGAATATCTGCTTAACGCCCCACAATCCATACACACCAGCCAAAAGCTGCATATCAATTCTGCGGCGGGCTACTGGTCGGCTTTCCGTGCGGTACTTCACACCGCCTACCGGGACAGGAAGATAAAGGAGAACCCAAACGGATTCTTAGACCGCATCGAGTGCATTCCCACCATGAGGGAACATCTGAGCCAAGAGGAACTGATACGGCTTGCCGAAACGCCTTGTGAGGAAGAGGTATTGAAAAGGGCGTTCCTTTTCGGTTGTCTGACCGGACTAAGAAAGAGCGACATCAGGCAGCTCACTTGGCAGCAGATACAGCCGTACACCAACGGCAAGATGTTCGTGACCACCCGTATGCAGAAGACCAAACAGATTGTACACAACCCCATCAGCGATGAAGCCTACGGACTGCTTGGGGAACGGCACGAGGGACTTATCTTTGACGGTTTCAAGGACAAGATGCTGCAAGGACCACTCAAACGCTGGCTCTTGGCGGCAGGCATAACCAAGAAGATAACCTTTCACTGCACCCGGCATTCATTCGGAAGCCTGCACGTGGAAATGGGTACGGACATGGCTGTCATCCAAGCCTATCTGGGACACAAGAACATTACCACCACGCAGATTTATTCCAAGATGGCGGCACAGCAGATGTGCGAGGTCGTGGACAAGATAACCCTGAAACGCAAGGAAGCGTAAGGCGGTTCAAAATCCATGATATTCAGAGGGAGCGGTTATTGTTTGGAGCTTTAACCGTTCCTTTTATTTTGGTTGGTACTTAAAGTATGATAATTGAGTATGATTCCGGACATTTGGTGAAAAACATTGAAAAAGAAACCACTGACAAAGGATAATGAGTAATAATTGAAAGAAGACTATTAAATTTGCGAAAACAGTAACAAGTAACAACCGAATAAGACAAAGAATATGGAACCGTCCGTAAAAGACAAACATATCATTTTAGGATTTGTCGGCTTTGCCATCCTCCTAATATCTTCCATAGCGACACTGATTGTCGCTGAGAAATTCAACCAAGACACCTTTGTAAGGCTGATAGTCTTTGTGTGCAGCAACCTGTTGGGGTGGCTGCTCTACTTCTCCTTCCAGACAGTCATTTTCGATACATACGAAATCTACAGAATCAAGTTCGGCAGGAAAAAGACACCTGCCGAAATCACAGAAATTCAGGAAGACCAGTCCCAAGATGCACACAAGCCTGTAATATCGGCATCAATGCCAACAGGTGGAGAAGCGACCCCGGATATAAAACCGACAGAGATTGCCATATCCCCGGAGCTTCACGAGAAGAACCGTGCCGATTACGAGGACAGGGAGCAGCGGGAAAATGAGGAGCGCATCGCTATGGTCATGGAATACATCCATTTCATCATGCCCCGTATTGCTGACAAGGAGACCGTGAACCACATCTGTGCCGAGGTCAACAACTGGATGCGGCTCCACAGTTACAAGCCCAAGCCGATAAAAGGGCGGCTGACCAAAGATATTTCAAACATTCCGCTCCGCCATTTCGTGTGGAATATCTCCGAGCGTTTCATGTACAAGAAATACTACACGGGGGATAACCGTGCCCGCTTCATCAGCACCCTTTTCCCACGGGAGTTTGCCGATACGGACATAGCTACCATCAAGAACTTCAAGGTAGAGCCGTTAAAGACACTGATTCCCATTGACGAGCCTGAAAACGGCAGACTGGATTTCCATTATCCTGCGGATTATGTGCAGGAGAAGCGGATTTAAGCCTGTTTTAGAGTAATCACGATAATAACGACAAACAGCCAAAACTCATAATCCTCTGTTATACAATAATTCCCGAATAACTTTACCCGTCATTTGCGGTTGGGCATCGTTATTCGGGAATTATTTTGCAATGACCTTTCGTGGAGATATTCACGGCTGTATCATTCCAGTCCTTTGCGCCAAGCCTTACAAAAGAGGCGAGTACGCAAATGGAAAAAACAGTGATTACATTCAACGACCTCCCGGAGATTGTGGCTCAGCTTCGGGACGAGGTGATGAGCCTTAGAAGCCTGCTTACTGAGCAGCGCAGTGTGAACAACGCAAGGGCGGTGGACACCCATGTCCCCATGTCAGTGGAAGAGGCGGCGGAATATCTGGGCATTCCCAAAGGCACGCTCTACATGAGCTGTCGGAGGGAAGCATTCCCGCCACCAAGCCCGGCAAACGATATTGCCTTTACAGGGACGAACTGGACAAATGGCTGGAATCCTCCCGGAAGAATCCCGTACCCCTGTCCGATGAGGAACTGAGCGAATCCTTATATTCTTCCCACCGCCGCAAGCCCGCTCCGCGTAATTGGTAAACGTCATGGAAGAGGACAAGAATTATATCAGTCTGATACATGGCGACCTGACGAGGGCGACCCAAGTACAGCACGGGATGCCGGACAGCATCGGCGTGATGAGTATCAAGACCGCCAACCGGACGATACTCGAAGCATCGCTGCTGCCCACGCCCCGTGCGCTCTGGGACAGTTTCTGGTATGAGGGGGAACTGTCCTGCCTCTTTGCGGATTCCAATGTGGGCAAGTCCATCCTTGCCGTGCAGATAGCCGACCGTATCGCCCGGACTGACGATGTGCTGTATCTGGACTTTGAACTCTCCGAAAAACAGTTCCAGCTACGCTATACCAGCGAGCATGGAACGCCATACATCTTTCCTGAAAGGCTGTACCGGGTATCGCTTGACTGCAATTCGTTGCTGGAAGCCGATTTCGAGGAAGCCATCATGGGAGGCATAGAACAGATGGCTCTGCAAACCGGGTGCAAAATCTTCATCGTTGACAATCTTACCTACCTGTGCTGCGCCATGGAGAAAGGCGATGCGGCAGGACGGCTGATGATACAGCTCAACAACCTCAAAAAGAGATACGGATTGTCCGTCCTTGTTCTGGCACATACACCCAAACGCTCTTTGGACTGTCCCATCACTTCCAACGACCTTGCCGGAAGCAAACGGCTCTACAATTTCTTTGACAGCGTGTTCGCCATCGGGAAGAGTGCGCAGGACGGAGGGCTTCGCTATGTGAAGCAGCTCAAAGTCCGGTACGGGACATTCTCCCACGATGCGGACAATGTAATCATCTACGAGATTGAGAAGGTGGACGCTTTCCTGCAATTCGTGTTCAGGGGTTATTCAACGGAAAAGGAACACCTGAAGAAACTGGGTGACAACGAATCCAGCCAGAGGGATTGCCAAATCCTGCAATTGTCCCAGTCCGGCAAGTCCGTCAGGGAGATAGCCTCACAGGTGAACTGCGGCAAGTCCACCGTCAGCCGGATAATCCAGCGCAGCAAGGAGGACAGGAATGCAGCCGTCCCAAGTGTCCCGCTGTCCCAACAGACAGGAAGTGGGACAATGGGACAGGTGGGACAGCATGGGACAAGCGGGACAGTAAGAGAAACAAAGCAGGCAGAGTTGTTTACAGGATATGGGAAAGAGGAGAATAAGGCATGAAAAAGCAGTCTGCACATAGCTGTATAAAGGATAACCGCTTCATTTACGGTACAAGGGATGATACAGGCAGAAGCCTGATGTCCCAAGGTGTCCCGGGGTGTCCCACTGTCCCAAGTCTTATAGGGACGGGACAATGGGACAGCGGGACAACAATCGAAAAACTCAAAAACAAAGACAAGCCATGAGCAACTATTCGTTACAGAAATATAAAGGAACGGCAACACGGCATACTTGCCCGAATTGCGGGGACAAGCGTTCTTTCACATGTTATGTGGATGAAAGCGGTATGCTCCTGCATCCGTCTGTCGGCAGGTGCAATCATGAGAGCAGTTGCGGGTATCATTATACTCCCAAGGAGTATTTCCACGACCACCCCGAATGCCATACCGACAAGGGGTTCTCTTTTGACAGGCAAAGGTCAGAACGGAAGCCCGGACAGACATCACCAAAAGCAAGCATAGGCTACATACCGCCAAAGTATGTGGAGAGGTCGCAAAGCGTGCACAGCAACTTCTTCCGCTTCATTTCCTCGCTCCTTGATTCCTATTACGGCAGCAAGGCAAAGGAAGTGTTGAAGCGGTTGCTGGAAGAGTACCGTCTTGGAGCAACCCGTGACGGGGCTGTCATCTTCTGGCAGATAGACCGCACAAACAGGGTACGCACGGGCAAGGTGATGCAGTACAATCCAGAGGACGGACACCGTATCAAGGGAGGAGAGGTGTCGGCAGTGGACTGGATACACAGCATACTGAAAAGGCAACGGGTACTGCCGGAGGATTGGCAACTTTCCCAATGCCTGTTCGGGGAACACCTGCTGAATGTCTATCCCGACAAGGTAGCGGTCTTGGTGGAATCCGAAAAGAGTGCCGTTATCGGCTCTGCCCTCTTTCCCGGTTATGTATGGCTGGCGACAGGCGGCAAAAGCCAGTTGAGAGAGGAAAAGCTCCGTGTGCTGAGCGGACGAACCGTGCTTCTCTTTCCCGATGCGGACGGATATTCGGAGTGGAAACAGCATGCCAGGGACATGACCTATTGCAAGGTTGTCGTGTCTGACATCATAGAGAAGAACGCCACACCGGAACAGAAGGCAGCCCATATCGACATAGCCGACTGGATTGTCTTCCAGATACGAGAAAGTAAAATAATGTGTACAGCCAATCATCTTGTAGAGGCGGAAAAAGTCCTCCGGCGGATGATAGAGAAGAACCCCGTCCTGCAAAAGCTGATAGATGATTTCGACCTTGTACTGGTCAGTACATCCCCAATCGGCAGTGGCGATGAAAACCCTCCTTAATGGAGGAGAGCGGAAGCCGTAGGCTGTAGCGGACAGACAAGGGCTTGCCCTTGATATAGCCCACTATAACTACACGCTCCGCTTTCGTAGTTGTGGGCTCTCCCGAGGGGCTGGGCGTTGCCCCGTCCCACTCAGGGCGTTTCACCCCTGAGAACCCCGAGCAAAGAGTGACCCTCTCTTTGCAATCTCCCTTATGGGCACAGCCTCTAAGAACCCCATAGCGGTTATGAGCGAACAGCGGCAAACAACTTTAGTTAATAACCAAATCAACATAAAAATGGCAACAAAATCAAGCATACATATCAAGCCCTGCAGAGTCACATCAAGTGGGGCTCATAACCGGAGAACTGCCGAATATATGCGCAATATCGGCAAGTCTCAAATCTACATCGTACCCGAATTGACTGCCGGTAACGAGCAGTGGATAAACCCGGGCTTCGGCAATCCCGACCTGCAGGCGCACTATGACTACATCAAGCGGATGGTCAAGGAAAAGACAGGACGTGCGATGCAGGAGAAGGAACGTGAACGAAAAGGCAAGAACGGGAAAATCACCAAGGTGGCTGGATGCTCGCCAATCCGTGAGGGCGTGTTGCTCATCAGACCGGACACGACACTGGCAGATGTGTGCAAGTTTGGCGAGGAGTGCCAGAGACGCTGGGGCATCACTCCTCTCCAGATCTTCCTGCACAAGGACGAGGGACACTGGCTGAACGGTCACCGGAAGCGGAAGACAGGGAGAGTTTCAAAGTCGGCGAAAGATGGTTCAAGCCGAATTACCATGCCCATATCGTTTTTGACTGGATGAACCATGACACAGGCAAGAGCTGCAAGCTCAATGACAAGGATATGACAGAAATGCAGAATCTGGCATCCGACATACTCCTGATGGAGCGTGGGCAGTCAAAGGCTGTTACAGGCAAGGAACATCAGGAACGTAACGACTTTATCATTGGGAAGCAGAAGGAGGAAATGAAGCGGCTTGATGCCACGAGGCAATACCGGGAACATGAGCTGGAAATGGCGAACAAAAAGATGCATGAAACGGAAAGCATTACCAACGCCCTTATCGAAAAGGCAAATGAAAAGGAACGGCAGAGTGAAGACCTTGACAGGGCTATCAGCGAGAAACGCTCCAGACTGAACAAGGAAAAAGGAAGTGAACTTCTGAACGCCGCTGTCGGCTGGGCTACCGGGAAATCGAAAGCCCTGAAAAATGAAATAGAGGATTTGCGCTGTGAGATTTCCACGCACGAGGAAACCATCGAACGGTTGCAGGATAAAATCCAGACCATACAGAACGACCACAGCCGTGAGCTGATGCAACTGGAGGCCAAACACCGGTCCGAACTGAACCGCAAGGAAACGGAACATGTACAGGAAACTACGAGACTCAAGAACCGGATTGCATGGCAAAGCCATATTATCGGCTGCCTCAGTTTCCTGCTGCTAAAAACAAGCGACATCTTCCGCAAGGCGGTACACAGTATCATCCGTTTTGCCCGTGATTATTACAAGTCCCGTTTTGACACGGAACAGGTATATGACATCAAGAACGCCCTTAACCTGTTCGGGGATGACAGACAATCACATCAGGCGGCAGGGGATTTCCTGTACTTCACTGCCAGGCAAAAGGGTGAATTTGACAACCGGGAGCAAATCAAAGCCAGACGGGAAGTTGACAATGTGGTGGAAGGGAATTATGACCAGCAGCAGAAAAGAGGTTTTTCGATGAAAAGATAATACCTTTATCTTATAATCCTCGCTTCAGGAGTAACGATAGAAATCAGTGCAGGTTATTTGAATAGCAAATTAAATAATCCGCCACCGATATCAATACCCAATTTGTTGCCTTTATACTGAAAATACGGAGCTACTATCGGAAGCGTTTTCGTTTTATGCAACGGAAAATCGGTATGGCTTCTGACGCCGAAATCCATCCCCCAGTTGGGAATGATGTCATAGGAAACGAATCCCCCGTAATTCGAGGAACTGAAAGGAGAAGAAAGAATGAAGGAGTATGAGGCAAATGTGTTTAGACGAATTTTCTCGTTGACGGGATATGTCAACAGCCCGGACAATCCCAATAGCTGACTCTCGCGTCTGGGGACACTCCATTTTACGGTATATGCCTGCAAGTTAAATGACCAGCAACCGGGAGAATATACATATCCGATACCTGCATAGTTCATTGTTCCCAAGCCGATGAAGTTTTCCTGCCTGCCTATGCCGTAAAAATAGCCGGAAGGATAGCTTTTAATGATACCGGAGGTCGAATATTCCCCCTCATGCAAAGGCGATTTGTCGGTAGGGAATGTCGGATTATATGGGTTCTGCACGTCAAATGTTATCTGGGACGGGCAACTGCCGGAAGAAAGATCAACCGCTTTCCGTATATCCAAAGGCTTTGGGGTAATGCTTCTTTCGTTATGAGACGAAGTATTTCCTTCCTGAACGGAAACCTTGACGGTGTCACGCGACACTTGAAATTCCTGACCGTAAGAAGCGGCTTTATTTAGAAAAAAGAAAATCACTATAAAACAAGTAAATACTTTCCTGCTCATAAAATGATAATTTTAATATTCGGGACGAACATTTGGCTATATCAGAGATTCGTCCCGAATGATTGGTGAATAATCCGGTTCAATAAGGATTACAATTGCACAGTCATTATTCCGCAGTTTTCTTCACCGGTACCGCGAGTCCACATATACAATTTCGCTCCATTTGGGAAAGGATTGCCCACGATCATAATGTCATGACCGCTTTTCACTTCTTTACCAAATTGTACAGGGCCGTTAGGCGTGTATTTCCAATAGTACGCAGTCGTATATTCCACCCAGCCCCATAAAACTTTTTTAGACGCATTTACACGGATAGCCTGTTGGTTTCCTCGCATACCAATCTGTGCGGTGAACTTTCTTTTCTTCGTTTTCACGTAAACCCTGTTTATACCATTTTCGATCGTTACACCCAGCGGGACAGGATAAAGTAAAGAAAGTTCTTTTTTATATCCGTCATAATTTTCAAACTCCTTCATGTTCTTTCTCTCACCGGCGATACATACGAACCCTTCGGGGGTCAATGTGATTGCCTTGCTTACATTCAACACCGGCATATATATCGACAAATCGGTGCTGTCCTTGTCGTTGAATATAAAATCAGTCTGGTAAGCAGTCTTAATGGATTCATATTCTTCCTTGCATGTGGCGTTTAATATCTGTCCCAAGGCTTCGCTGTGCATCCTGTACATGGAGGTGAAGCCTTTCTGTCCGGATTCCCATTGCAGAAGTTCCTCATCGGACAACGTGCCCAAGGAATCGAGCAAGGCATTGTATTCCTCCTCACTGGAAAAGGAAAGAATATTTTCATGCAAACTTCTGGAGGCCGGGAAAGAATGGTTCTCCTCATTCATCGGATTGTTCACTATGTCATCAGAACTACATGATGATAAGACAGCCATTGCCAAAGCAAGACTAAAAAGCGTTTTTCTCATAATTGAAAAAATTTAATAATTGGTTATTATTTAAACATGGGCACATATAATGATATGCCGAACTCTTTGTTATTCTTTGTATTGGAGGCAAAAGCATTGTCATACAATGGCTGAAACCATGCTTGTAGGAAGCGGACAATTTCATGCCGTTCTTAAACTCATAGCCTAAGGTGAGGACTATCGGAAAGTCGAAAACCTGCCCTTCCAAGTTTTCCTTCAATTTATCGGTTTTGAAATAACCGGTGGTTCAATGCCAATACCGGCATACAGTCCGGAACAGATGCGGTAATTGATTGAGCCGTTCAAAGCAAGTCCCCATATCCATGCCTTGTCAGACCAGGGAACAACGTTGTTTCCATTCAAATCGAGGACTCTGCTTTTCCCTGAACGGCTTTTCCCAATATGGAAGCATCAATCCAGAAACGGTTGGAAAGATCGAAGCCAAACTGGTAGCCCAAATTAAAGCCTACTCCGGGTGTCCATCGGGTTTCGGGGTAGGAAGAGTTGTTCGCCGTTCCCGTACTCATGTAAGCATATCCCGAATATTTTCCCAAATGTCCGTCCGTCACACCGATGATAATGCCGGATTTTTGTGCAAAGCATCCTATTCCTGCCAGCAAGAAAAGCATTGATAAAATTGTCTTTTTCATTTTCTTTATTATTTAGTTTTCCTATAAAATTGTCTATCCATTCCGTCTGGAACATCCTGCATCCTCCCACGACACCTATCCCGTTTATGACATTGGTGTAAGTAGAGCGTATGGGAGCCAGTTCAGAGTTTCCAAGCCCGTTGTTTTTCTGGTCGTTCAGTGATTTCAGATACCTGTAAAACTCTTCCGAAAGGCTGTACAGGCTGATTCTGTATTTCACTTGGCGTTTGATATGTTCGGTTCCGTCAGGGGTTATGAAGTCGTCTTCATAGTCTGCCTCGTAATTGGTATTCAGACGAACCGTGTAGCTTTTCCCTTTAATTTTCGTATCGTCCCAGTAATACAAATTCCGGTAGAACCCGTTTTCAATCATCAGGATATCGTCTAACCCGGAAGATGTATTCAGCAGAGGTTCGTCGTCCAAGTTCAACGCGAGGGTACTGCTTTCTTCCGAATACTTGCCATCGTTCCAGAACAGTTGTTTACGCTCCACCTTCAACGCATAATAGTCTTTTGTCTGCGCATTGTCTGTAAAGCCTATCCGAAACTGAAGCAGGTTCGGTTCACCGTCTTTGAGAGCCAATTTGATTGATGTCAAAGGGAATCGGGACGGGACAACCGTAGCGGATGAAACCGCTTTCATTCTTTCTGCCGCTGCGGTTATGTTGACCTTGTCGCCATCTTCATACGCCTTTACCGCGTAATAGCTTTGGGCGGGGACTCCCGGTATGGAATCGTCCGTCCATGCAAGGGGTACCGCTTCACCGTTTACGGACAGGTGGACGTCCGCTCCCTTCAGTCCCCGGACGAGCTCGCCTTTCTGACTGACGGGAAGGCTGCGTGAAAGGTGGACTACCGTTGTGTCGCCGCTTCCCGGATAGCTGTATAGCACCAGTTTGGGAGAAGCGCCCACATCGTCCAGTTCAAAATGATAGGTACAGGACGAAAGTAAGCCGATATACACGGGCAGTAATATATGATATAAATGTTTCATGCACTTAAAATTTGAGGGTATAACTAAACGAGGGTATAATCGGGAAAATGCCAAATCCCTTACCCCTGAAACCGCCGTCGGGCAGACGCTCTATCCGGGTATAAAACGCATTCATACGGCAATAGGCGTTATAAATGCTGACGTTCCAGATACGCTCGAATCCCCTTTTGGTAGTACGCCGGAAATTGACACCCAAATCGAGCCGATGATATGCCGGGAGCGTGATGTTGTTCGGTTTCTCGTAAACCAGTTCCGGTTCGCCTGAATCCGGTATGCCCGGAAAAGAGGGCCCGTTTACATACTGGTTCGGGACGGTGGCACGGTCGCCGCTACGGTAAACCCATGCGGCGTAGGCATCTATACGGTCATTGAACTTATGCCGGTAGGCGATGTTCAGTTTATGCCGGTTGTCGAACTTGCTGGAATACCAGCCGGGATAAAAATCAGTAAACTTTTGCAAGCTCCATGAAAGCGTATATCCTGCTTCGATGACATTGTAACGGTCTTTGTATGCCAATGACAATTCTACGCCGTAAGACTTTCCCTTGCCGGTCTTGACCAGATTGTCCCAGTTCTCGGCAGGAGCATCAGGCTGTTGCCCCCGTCGTATTCCAGCAGTTGGCTTGTGGTACGGTAATATCCTTCCACGTTCAAACTGATATGCCAAGGCAACTCCGTATATATCCCGGCTGCCACTTGCCTTGAACGCATGGGACGAACTTTGCGTGTGGAAGGAACCCAACTGTCTGTCGGCAGGTTCAGATAGGTGTTTGACAGTTGGTGCGCAAATTGGCTCATTTCCGTATAGGACACTTTCATCGTGGCTTTTTCCGAACATTGGTAACTCATGGCCAGTCTTGGCTCCAAGGAATGGTATATCTTTCCGTCTGTCTGATAAAGGGTGTAATGCAGTCCTGTATTTAATTTCGCTTTGGAGGACAGCCGCATTTCATCTTCCGCATAAAAAGCAACCTCGTTACCCTTATAGCTGCTTGCGTTTTCTGTCGATAAGGTATCCCTGTCCGTCTGGTTTCTGGAAGCCGTGCTTTGCGGATGATATATGTGATGCAGATAATTGCTGCCAAAGCGTATATGATGATTCGTGCCGGGACGGTAGTCGAACTCCATGCGGTATCCCATGTCGTCGATTGTGGAACGGTTGGACCGTTCCATTCCCGTCATGGAAGTTTGTTCCCCGTCGGAAAAGAAACGGCTGCCTTCCACATAATCATACATGGAGATATTGCGTGAATAGACACCGGTGAAACTGCCGGACAACTTCGGGACGATTTGACAGTTCCACGTCAAAGCCGTAGTCAGGTTGCCCATTGAGCCTTGAAATCGGAGTCGTAATGTTCCCCGTCTTCGAACGTCTGCCGGGCTTTTGTCTTCAGCAGGTCATTTCCGGAATACACGCTAAGGGACAGTTTATTATTGTCCGAAAAACGGTGGGTGATTTTCCCGTTGATGTCGTGAAAGGCATAGCGCACGTTCTTTTTGTCATCGGGATTGGAACGGTTGAGCAGGAAGAATGCCGGAGCTGTGAAAAGATCTGCCCAACTTCTTCGCATGGCTATGTTGAACGAGGTCTTGTCTTTTATGATCGGGCCTTCAAACTGGACTCTGCCATCGAGCAGCCCCAAGGAGAAAGTCCCGTGAAACTCCTTCATGTTCCCCTCTTTGGTGCGTACATCCACTACGGAAGAAAGTCTGCCGCCGTAACGTGCCGGGAAACCGCTTTTATAGAAATCCACGTTTTTGATAATATCCGTATTGAAAGCGGAGAACAGCCCGCCCAAATGGTTGATCTGGTAAAGCGGTGTTCCGTCCAGCAGAAAAAGGTTCTCATCGTTCTTGCCTCCGTGTACATACATGCCGGAAAGCAGCTCCGTTCCGGAAGCCACACCGGGAATATTCTGGAGGGTCTTTACCAAGTCCGGTGAACTAAGCAGCGAAAACTCCGTATTCAACTGTTCCGAGGTCAGCGACACTTTGCCGGTCTGTGTCGTGCGGAGGGAAGCGTTCAAGTCTGCAACCACTACTACTTCTTTCAGCGAAGTATTGCTTTCTTTCAGGTAGATGACACCGTTGTAATTGGATGTCAAATCCACCTCCTTCACCACATCCTGATAACCTATATAAGAGAAACGAAGTTTGTGTTTCCCCTCCGGCAGCGTAATGCTGAAAAATCCCTGTTCGTTACTCAGTGTTCCCGTTTGGTATTCAAATCGAAAATGGTCACGTTGATCAGCGTTTCTCCCTTATCCTCGCATATGTGGCCGGAAAAAGTATAGTTGTTCTGGCGGAACAGCAGGACATATTCTCCCTGAATCTCCCATCGGATGCCGGTTCCGCTGAAAATCCTTTTTAGGTTCTCAGGCAAGGAACTGCTCCGCTGGAAGATACCTTTGGGCTTTATATTTGCCAAGGAAGAATCGTATACGAAATGAACAGAATACATTTTTTGCATGGCATCTATGGCTTTTTTCATTTCGGTTGAATCCTGTTGGGCTTTAGCACCCAGAGAGACACACAATATAATCGCAATGATTGTTAACTTCATTGTTTTACTTTTTCTATCTTTACATTCAACACTTTCTCTATAAACCTGATTATTTCATCAAGGCTTTTGTTCTTGAAGCTGGCCGTCAGGCGTTTATTCTCATTGCTTGCGGATAGTTTGACTTTATAATATCGGGACAATTCCTCAAGTACCTTTGGAAGTGGGGCGTTGTCGAAAATAAAGCTGCCCGCTTTCCGTTCTTTGATTACCTGTACGTCCGGTTGTTCTTCCGTCACTTGCGCTGCCATGCCTCCGGTCAGTATCACAACGTCCGGTTGCCCGATTGCTGAGAACTGCACCTTTCCCGATGTGACTTGCACGATAGCTGTGTCTGCACGGCTCTCATCGACGGTAAAGACAGTACCCAATACCCTGACTTGGGACAGTTTCCCTTCTACCGTAAACGGGTGGGCATTGTCATGCTTGACAGAAAACGCGACTTTTCCTTCCATGTGAACTTTGCGGCTGGATTTCCGGTAATCTTTTGCGTGGAAACGGACGGAAGAATGCGGGAACAGGGTTATGGAGGAACTGTCCGGAAGCATATAATCCACGGGGTGCGAGTAAGCCGTTACCTCCTTCCATGCTCCGTTTTCCCGGAAGCGGGGATAAATAAGGACTGCGACCAGAATGGCTGCCGCCATACCGGGAAGTATCCACCACAAGCGGAAGGATTTCCGTTCCTGTTCCGTTATCTGGTATTTCTCTTTGAAAGCCTTCAATGCTTTTTGCGTATCCAACTTGTTCTTCTGATAGTGGCGCAAGACAAAATGAAGGCATTTTTCATCCGTGGTTCTCATACTCTTTTATTTTGGTTTTCGTATTAATGACTGGGATTACAGACAAATTCACTATGCGGAATTTGTGAATATTAGTTAAATAAGAATGCGTAAACTTTCTGTGTCCCTTCCCGTATCAGTCGGAGCGCCTTGCTGATGTGGTTATCCACCGTATTTACGGAAATCTGGAACTTGGCGGCTATCTCCCTGTATTTCATGCCGTCGCGTTTGTTCAGCAGGAATATCTCCCGGCAGCGTTCGGGCAAGGCATCAATGGCAGTCCACATCCGCGCTTCCCTGACCGAACGTTCCTCCGCTTCCTCATCGCTCAACGTATCTTCAAAATCAGAAGGGGAAAGATTCGGATCATAAATCTCCTCCTTCTTCAGATAGTCTAGGCTGCGGTTACGGGCAGTCGTATAAAGGTAGGCTCTGACATTTTCTATTTTGGCTCCACTGATGCTTAATTTCTCCCACAAGGCAGAAAAACTATCTTGTACGATGTCTTCTGCAATATCCGTATCATGGACATAGTGCAGCACGTACAAGCATAACGAACGATAATGGTATTTAAATGTTTCGTCTATGTCTATTGTAAATTTATTCATACAAATAGGCTTATTATTCTGTGTGTCTACATAAAAGGACACAAAATAAGGCAAAATTCACTATTTCATATTGTTAAAGAAATATAACGTACCCCTTTCCCATATACACATGGTGGAAAACATCACGGGGTTTCCGCACTTTCCTTTCCGTTTTTCCACATTCTTTCTTTTTTTCCGTCCTATATCTATCGGAAAATAAAAAATACGTTTATGGAAGAAAAAGAAGTTGCGCAAGGTTTATTTGATGGTGGAGTTCGGAAAACCTTTTGCGGTAAAAAGGAGATGTATGTAGCCCTCATGGCAGAACCAACTTTTTCACAGTTCTCCAAGTTCATGCCCGTATCCAAGAAAGACGAGGTATCGGCTATGAGAACGCTTGTCAAGGACTGCTTCATCGAAGGTGACCACGAACTGGTAAATAATAATTTCCGGTTCCTCTTCGGCTTGATGGGACAACTCACCGACTTATTATCACCCGCTAGAGCACGCTCATAAATTAATAGAATGTTGGGCGGTACGTGACGACCAGCAACATCCGGCAACAGATGATTTACGCGCGTCACTACTTTCCCGGCGTCAACCAACATAAGGTGACGGACGAGGAGCCCGAACAACTTTCGGAAGAAGTACTCTGACTGTACGAACAGGTGATAATAAGTCAAATAAGCTAAGAAATAATAAAAATGTTAAATCTTCATCCTTTAGAATGTACAATTAAAGACAACGACCATATTCCTGACTTATTGCTTATAAAATATTGAGGAATAATTAGTTGTAAATACAAACTCTGAACTTCCTCATTCATCGAACTTGCCATCGAAGGAACTAATCCAACGCCTACGCAAAATAAACAACTCATTAATTTTGTTTTCATACTAATTTAAAGTTAAAATGAATCGATTCAAAAGTAGTTCATCAAAGAGAAAAAACATGAAACAATACATTCTATTTATAATAAAATAAATTCAAAACCTAAATACTTTATATATACACTTATGTATGCAATTACTATTCTATTTTTTAAGAATATTATTGCATTTCCCTATATTCCACCCTAAACATTAGAAATGAAAATAGACCTTCCATATCATTTATCTACCCCAAAATCTTTAGGTAACATACCGAATTGTTTTTGAAAACATTTTGCAAAATAGGATGGCGTATTAAAGCCAACCATATAACAAACCTCATTAATCTTACAATTTCTTTCCTTCAAAAGTAAAGCAGCTTTTTTTAATCGTTCTATACGAATATAGTCATTAGGAGTTACATCAAGTATTCCTTTTATTTACGATTTAAACTAGAGCGACTCATGCATAACTGATCTGCCATATCCAACAAACTAAAATCAGGATTCTGAATATTGGCCTGTACAATTTCATTTAATTTTTTCAGAAATTCTTCATCAGCCTTAGTAATTGCCATACTATTAGTCTGCACAAAAGGAGCATGAACAAAGGTTGCTTGTAACTGTTCACGATTCTTCAATAAATTCGAAATACAAGCTTTCAGGTATTCCATCGAGAAAGGCTTTTCTACATACGCATCGGCCCCCGCCTTCATTCCTTCAATCTTTGATTGCAAAGTAGTCTTTGCAGTCAATAGAATAACTGGAATATGGCTATAATCCAGATTAGACTTTATTACATCACACAATTCCAATCCATCCATTTCAGGCATCATTATATCCGAAAGAACCAAATTTACAATAGAATCCTGCAAAATCTTCAACGCTTCCACACCATTGGACACAACAAATACTTTATAAGATTCAGCCAACTGCTTCTGCAAAAATTTACGCATTTCAGTATTATCCTCTACTACCAACAACGTATAACGGAAAGAATCTGACTGCGAAAGCGGTTCCACAACATTCGAATCTACGGCGAGAACAGGCTCTTCATCTTCTGTATGAGACAAATTTAATATCTGTTCATGACACAATGGAAGCTGAAGAATAAAACGGTTACAATCCAATGCTTCATCCATCGATAATTTTCCCCCATGCAATTCAGCTAAAGAACGAGCCAATGCAAGTCCAATACCAGTACCTTGCACATGAGTATTTTCTTCATGATACTGCTTAAAAGGCTTAAAGATCTCTTCACGTTCATCTTTCGGAACAATCACCCCATCATTTTCTACAGACAGAATTAATAAATTCGAAGATTTGTCCAAACGCAATTTCACACAAATATAAGTATCCGAATATTTAATGGCATTGGTAAACAAATTACTTATAATCTTCGTAAATCCCTCCTTATCGACCGAAGCATGTAAATCATCTATACTTTCTATCGCAAACTCCAAGCCTTTCTCCCGGGCAAGAGGAGTAAAACGTTTATAAATAGCTTGTAAAAGACCTGATAAATTATAATCCATAAAATTTAATCTGAAGCCTTTTGTTTCCGTCTTGCGAAAATCAAGTAACTGATTCACCAAGTCCAGCAAACGATTGGTATTCAAATCCATAATTTCAAGGTCATCTTTTATATTCTCATCCAGATGAGCAGAAGCCAGCACATTCTCTAAAGGACTTTTTATCAAAGTCAAAGGAGTACGTATTTCATGTGCCACATTAGTGAAAAAATCTATTTTCGCCGTATATAATTCACGTTCTTTTTCATATTTCAAGATTTCCATGCTCGCAAATGCTTCTTTTGACTTCTTTTCCTGAAGTAGTAAAAAGACATCATTACAGATAATATTAACAATATACTATAAATAATATAAGCAAACCAAGAAAGATAAAAAGGAGGATGCACATGTATTTTTAAGATGCGTTCTTGAGGACTCCATATTCCATCACTATTTGCCCCCCTAACTCTTAACATATATGATCCATAAGGCAAATTAGAATAGCTAATCTTTGACTCCCCTCTCTCCAAAGTATACCATTCCTTATCATATCCATCTAACTTATAGATTATAATATTTGATAAAGGAGCTTGATAACTCAACACAGACGCCCTCAAAGAAAAAGAATTCTGCTCCGCACTCAACTCTATTACATCTGAATAAGTAATACTTTTAAAAATAGGAGAACCCTCTATAGCTATTGGAGAACGCTTATTAAATAAGAAGAAATCGGTTAGCACCAATGACGGAACTTGCTTATTTTCTGCAAATTCAGAAGGATTAAAAGCAATAAACCCATCAATACTCCCTAAATAAATTATTCCCTCATTATCTTTAAATCCTGATTGATAATTAAATTGGTTACTAAGTAGCCCATTAGCGGTCGTATATATATGTTTAACACCTGTTTCCGGAAGAAAAGAAACCAAACCTTTATTCGTTGTCAACCATAACTTCCCCTTATCGTCCTCTACTATTTTATACACAATATTGCTAGGAAATCCATCAGACATATCATAACAAATAAAATTATCTGTCTCAGAACAAAAACGACAAAAACCAGCTCCTTGTGTAGTAAACCATACCCGTTTATGACTATCTTCAAAAATACTAATTACCTTATTATAAGGCAAGGAAGTACTATCCCCTGGAATCCATGTATAATGTTTCCAACGGTTTTGAGGCAAATCATAACAAAAAACACCATCCGAATAAGTTGCCATCCATAATTTTCCATAACTATCTTCCAAAATATCATATACAAATATACTCTCCAATTCTTTCACACGTAAAAAATCATCCGTTGAACGATTATATCGTAACAAACCAGAAGTTGTACCAATCCAAATATCGTTTGTGCTAGTTTTACAAATAGAAAATATATTATCAGAACTTAATGTATTAACTGCATCGCCTTTACCATAATGTTTCAAAGTTTTTGTACGTAAATCTATATAGTTCAATCCGCCAGAGAAAGTGCCAACCCACAAACCATTTCCATCTAAGCACAAACCATGAATATTATGTCCTAACTCCACATGATGAAAAGGTATTATTTTTCCACTCTTAGGATTAAAATTAAACAACCCTTTGTCTTCTGTACCAAGCCATAATGTACCATCATTTCCAGCGCAAAATTCTCTAACACGTCGCCCCATCTGCCTAAGATCTCCACGAGGATAATATTTTTCAAAGTAAGTATACTGATATGGATAATAGTTTAGTCCGCCAAAATAAGAACCAACCCACATACCTCCTTCACGATCTTTATATACGCTATATATAGCGTTATCAGAAAGAGCATAACGTTCGTCTATATCCGGCGTAGTCAAATGTTCATATTCATCTGTTTCTATATTATAAATATAAAGTCCTTGTTCTGTTCCAATCCACAAATCCGAATCTGAACGAAAACAAATATCACGCACATATTCATCCAACAATTTTCTTACTTTACGAGAAGTTAAATTGACTTCTATTAGTCCTTTTGAGGTACCCACATACAAACAATTATGTAGCCCTTCTACACAAGTATTTATTACAAGCCCTTTAAAAATTTCCTTTCCATTTGCATCCCTAAAAACGTTAAAAGAAGAATTATCTTTTGAAAAATACAAATTATCCTCATAACGAGCAATCCACAATTCTCCTGCATTAAACCAAAAATGAGTGACATTAGCAAGATTGGCTTCTCCACATGAAACCGATTTTATCAAACTTTTCTTCTGTTTATCATAACAGAAAAGTCCTTGACCATCTACTGAAATCCAGATATTATTTTGTAAATCAGACGTAATCCATGTCACAGAACGCATAATTTTTTCACCTAAAGATGTAATTTCTGTTTCCAATAGTTGAAAAGCCTCCTGAACTGGATTATAAATATACACCCCCGCATCTGTTCCTACCCAAATATCTCCATCACAATCTTCATATAAAGCTGTTATAAAATTATTACCTAATGAGGAATTTTCTTTCTGAAAAGTCCTAAAGACTTGTCCATCGTACTGATTTAATCCATCTTTTGTTCTATCCACATAAAACCTTTCCGATCCTGCAATATTGCATTTACAGTACTTTGAGAAAGACCATCATTAATTCCCAATGTCCGAAAATAATAAGACGCAGAAGAAGATATTATTATCTCCGGAAAACCAAAGCTTAATAACAATAGAATTAATAATATAGAATGTTTTTTTATCATGGCACAAAGGTCTATTTTTCATAAAAACAGAGGGCCAGAGAATATATTAAAAATCTCTCCCCTCTGCATCATATTATCTTTTTACCTTATTTGTTTAAAGATTCACATAGTTTACGGTTAATCTCACGAACCCGCTTTTCATCCAGTTTAATTACTTTGCGGTCGTATGTCATCAAACCGTTTACTTCCACTTCTACGTCCGTTGTCTGCGTATATACTGCTGCAGAAAAACCACGAGGTATTAAATCATAAAGTTTTTCCGCATATTTCACGTATTCATCTGTCACTTCCTTAGAAGAATTGAACTGAATATATCCCCAGTTACGGTCCGGCTCCCAGATATGTCCCTGTACTACCCAGCCAATACCTCCATATTCACCCAATACTGTCGCTCTCTGTGCATCATACAGATACAATTCCGGAGCAGGATAGTTATGCAAATCCAGCATATCCCCACAAGTGTAATGGTTACCTCCACTGGCAGGATTGACCAAACGGGTCGGGTCATATTGTTTGGTCCACTCCACTATTTCCGGAGTTTTGAACTGTCCCCAAGCTTCATTAAATGGAATCCATGTGCCAATGCAAGGATAAGAATACAATGCATCCATTATTTCCTTCCATTCCTTCCGGTAACAAGCTTCCGATTCTGCACTTCGCTTCATTTCTGTACCCTCAAAATATTTCCGGTTCTGCCATTCCGGGTTACGGTCACCGCTGGGCATATCCTGCCATACAATAATACCTAACTTGTCACAATACGTATACCAGCGTGCAGGCTCTACTTTAATATGTTTGCGAATCATATTAAATCCAAAATCTTTTGTCTTCTGTATATCGTACAATAAGGCTTCGTCCGTAGGAGCCGTATATAACCCATCCGGCCACCAGCCTGATCCAGAGGACCAAACTGGAACAACGGCTTGTTATTCAACTCCAGACGTACAATACCGTTGGCATCACGTTTGGAAGAATATTTTCGCATAGCTGCATAACTGGACACTTCATCCACCAGTTTTCCGTTCTGCTTTAAAGAAACCTTCAACGTATAAAGGAAAGGAGATTCTGGAGACCATAATTTAGTATTCTCCGGCATTGCAACCTGTACACATTCTCCATTAATACTTTTTCCTTGCGCTACCAACTGTTGACCATCAAAGACTTTTACCTCTACCAAATCTTTTGAAGTAGCATCTTTTACCAAGGCCTTCAAAGAAAGCAAGGAATTATCAATGTCCGGAGTAATACGCAAGTCCTGAATATACGATTCACTGACAGGTTCCAGCCAGACGGTCTGCCATATTCCTGTTACCGGAGTATACCATATACCTTCAGGACGCGATACCTGCTTTCCTCTTGGCTGGTAACCCTTATCTGTCGGGTCCCACACCTTTACCAGCAGAGTATTGTTTTTCCCTTGCAAAGCTTCCGTTATATCAAAAAGAGAAAGGAGTAAATCCTCCGGTATGGCTGCCTACCTTTACATCATTTACCCATACATCAGTTTTCCAGTCGACTGCTCCGAAATGCAGAAGTACTTTTTTCCCTTTCCAAGAAGAAGGAACGTCAAACGAACGACGATAGACCAACTCTTTTCTCTGCACCTACCGTTTTGGCAACTCCTGATAAAGAAGATTCTACAGCAAAAGGTACCAGAATTTTCCCATCAAAAACAGAAGGGGAATGTTTTCCTTTTTCTATAATTGCATAATCCCAAAGGCCATTCAGATTTTTCCATTCTGTTCTTTCCATAATAGGCCGTGGATATTCTGGTAATACATTATCCGGATTTACCTGTTCAGACCATTGTGTGCTAATCCGTCCCTCAACCGGCTTCCATTGTGCATGCAGCTGCGCTGCTAAAGCTCCCCATAAGGCAAGCGCCATCCATAGTTTTTTCATTGATATTAAGTTTTAAGATACCATATACAAAAATAAGACAAAACGGCTACTCTGTATAAAACAATTCTGTCAAAAAATAGAATGAGACCATCAACAAAAATAGAAAATCGCTTTTATATTCAACAATATCACTACCTTTACAATGAAATACAATTTATATATTATGAAAACATCTACATGGACACAGCTTGCATTCTGCTTACTTTCATCTGTTTTTATGCATGCAACTCATCACACGTCTATTACCTGGATGCGACTTCAGGAAGTGACCAAAACAACGGAACCTCACCTCGTTCTGCCTGGCAAAGTATAGAAGCCTTGAAACAAATCTCCCTACAGCCCGGTGATAAAATTCTATTCAAAAAAGGGGAAACATTTCCCGGAATATTGGAAGTCACAGGCAAAGGTACCTACACTCACCCCATCATTATCGATGCATACGGTGAGGGCAATCAAAAACCATGTATTGCAGGGAATGATACCTCCATGTATGCCGTACGTATTTTCAACTCCGATTACTTCACAATTCAAAACCTTGAAATCAGTAATACAGGTAAAGAACGAAAGGCCGGACGTACTGGATTAAAAGTAGAATGTACAGATTATGGCATTTCTCATAACATCAGAATAAACAACCTTACCATACGTGATGTCAATGGTTCTCTTGTCAAAGAAGAGGGAGGAGGAAGTGGTATTCTGATTGTAAACGGAGGAGACAGTATTCGCTCACGCTTTGACAGTCTGACCATAGAAAATTGTCACATTTTAAGATGTGAACGCAATGCCATGATTTGGAGTGGTTATTACGATCGTAAAAACTGGTATCCGAATAAACATACCATTGTACGGAACAATTTAATTGAAAAAGTTCCCGGCGACGGCATTGTCCCCATAGGTTGTGACAGTACACTGATTGAATATAATCTCATGTGCGATTCACCCGACATTCTTCCGATGACAGAGGCAGCAGCAGGCATCTAGCCTTGGAGCTGTGACAATACCATCATACAATATAATGAAGTATGGGGACATAAAGCGCCCTGGGATGCACAAGGATTCGATTCCGACTACAATTGCCAGAACACCCTTATACAATACAATTACAGTCACGACAATTACGGAGGAATGGTACTTATATGCAACAGTGGAAATGCCGGAGATTATAGCTGCGGAAACATCGGAAGCATTGTTCGATACAATATCAGTATAGGAGACGGTATACGCCCGAAAGAAACACGTCAAGGTATGTTTTCTCCCAGTATCCACATAGCTGGTCCCGTAAAACAAACATTAGTCGAACGTAATATTATCCACGCCAACCCTAAACCGTCTGATGCAGTAGACCGTACGATGATCACTTCCGACTCTTGGGATGGATATGCAGACAGTACTTATTTCCGTCAAAATATCTATTACGCAGCAGAGCCCAGCCATTTTGATTTTACATCTTCTACCCGAAATGCTTTTGAAGAAAACATCTATATCGGCCAGTTTAAAAATCAACCGGAAAGTCAGAAAAACAAGAAAGCAGAAAACATCTATACAGAAAAAGTATTGCAAGAATCAGCGGACGGCTACAAAGGGCTGCATTGCCTGATGGATTCCACAAAAATAAAAGAGCATACACTTCACCACATAAAGCCAGAAGCCATCAAGACATTTTTCCAAAGTATCTTCTAACAAAAGAAATTCCTATACAAGAAATCCCCTCACTCTTCTCTGTAATCATACAGGGAGTGAGGGGATTTTAATTATGTAGCATCAAATCTGTTGGCAATTAACGGCCAAAACGCTCTTTCAGTTTCGCAAGCATGTCTTGAGTCATGGCATCCAAATCATATTCCGGTTTCCAGCCCCATTCTTCACGGGCACATGTATCATCCAATGAGTTTGGCCATGATTCTGCAATAGCCTGACGCAATGGGTCTACCTGATATTGCATTTCAAACTCCGGAAGATATTTACGGATATTCTGGTAGATTGTATTCGGTTCAAAACTCATTGAAGCAATGTTGAATGAATTACGATGAACCAACTTAGACGGATCTGCTTCCATAATTTCTACCGCTGCACGCAAAGCATCCGGCATATACATCATATCCATATAAGTTCCCTCAGCAATCGGGCAGACAAATTTTTCACCTTTAGCTGCAGAGTAATAAATATCTACGGCATAGTCTGTAGTACCACCACCCGGAGGAGTTACATACGAAATCAATCCCGGGAAACGTACGGAACGAGTATCCACTCCAAAACGAGTGAAATAATAGTCACTCAATAATTCACCTGAAACTTTTGTCACACCATACATGGTCTTCGGACGCTGCACGGTGTCCTGAGGAGTTTTGTCTTTAGGAGTACCAGGACCAAATGAGCCGATAGAGCTCGGAGTAAATACTGCACACTGCTTTTCACGAGCGACTTCAAGCGTATTGAACAATCCTCCAAGTCCGATTTTCCAGGCAAGCTGAGGCTTGTTTTCTGCAACGGCAGAAAGCAATGCAGCCAAATTGTAGATTGTATCTACTTGATACTTACTTACCGCATCGGCAATTTGTTGCGGGTTCGTAATATCCACAATAGCCGAAGGACCTGATTCTTTCAATTCTCCTTTAGGCTCAGCACCAGGAATATAACCAGCCACTACATTACCAGAATAATTCTTTCTCAAAAGCATTGTGAGTTCTGAACCTATCTGTCCAGTTGCCCCAATTATTAAAATGTTTTTCATTTACAAGCTAGATTTTTTAAATTGCGGAGCAAATATACAAAAGTTCTTATAAATGAAATAAAAATAAGCGTGTTCTTTTTTCCTAAATAAAAAAAATTGCATCTTTGCATAAGCAAAACCTTAATATCAATATATGTATACAAACTTTAGAGATTTCCTGAAAAAGGAACTTGCCGACATAGAAGCAGCCGGCTTATATAAGAAAGAACGTGTAATAACCACTCCACAGCGTGCAGACATCAAGGTCAACGCAGGAGAGGAAGTTTTGAATTTCTGTGCCAACAACTATTTAGCTTGTCGGACAACACACGCCTGATTGAAGCGGCCAAGAAAGCCATGGATACCCATGGTTACGGTATGTCATCCGTGCGCTTTATTTGTGGAACACAAGACCTTCACAAACAACTGGAAGCTGCCATCTCTGACTATTTCCATACAGAAGATACCATCCTGTATGCTGCATGTTTTGACGCAAACGGTGGTTTGTTCGAACCTCTTTTCACAGAAGAAGATGCCATTATTTCAGATGCCTTGAACCACGCATCCATCATTGATGGTGTACGTTTATGTAAAGCTAAACGTTACCGCTATGCTAATGCTGATATGGCAGATTTGGAACGCTGTCTTCAAAGAAGCACAGGCACAGCGCCACCGTATTATTGCCACTGACGGCGTATTCTCTATGGATGGAAATGTGGCTCCAATGGACAAAATCTGTGAACTGGCAGAAAAATACAATGCCCTCGTAATGGTAGACGAATCACACTCTGCAGGAGTGGTAGGCCCTACAGGACATGGAGTAGCTGAACAATTCGGTGTATACGACAAGATTGACATCTTTACAGGTACATTAGGAAAAGCCTTTGGCGGAGCTATGGGTGGATTTACCACTGGTAAAAAAGAAATTATTGACATGTTGCGTCAGCGCTCTCGTCCTTACTTGTTCTCTAACTCTGTAGCACCAGCTATCGTAGGAGCAAGCTTGGAAATGTTCCGCATGCTCAAAGAAAGCAATGCTTTGCATGACAAACTGATGAGCAATGTCAACTATTTCCGTGACAAGATGATTGCTGCCGGATTTGACATCAAACCTACACAGAGTGCTATCTGCGCTGTCATGTTGTATGATGCCAAACTGTCACAGGATTTTGCAGCCCGCATGCAGGAAGAAGGCATTTATGTAACCGGATTCTACTATCCAGTAGTGCCGAAAGGCCAGGCGCGTATCCGCGTACAGCTTTCTGCCGGTCATGAACAATGCCATCTGGACAAAGCAATCCAGGCCTTCATCAAAGTAGGAAAAGAATTAAACGTCATCAAATAACCTACTACTTAAAATCACATGTCGAAAGGCTGTTCTTCTACAACTAGAGGGACAGCCTTTCTTTTATATTCATATAAAATGAACGGTGTATGCTTTATAAATTATTTTTCCGTCTGTTCTTCTGGCCAGTTTACCAAATACAATAATTCTGTAGCACGGGTAAATGCGGTATACAACCAGCGGAAATAATCGGGCGAAAGCATATCTTCCGTCATGTAGCCTTGATCAAGAAAAACTCTTTTCCACTGACCACCTTGCGCTTTATGACATGTAACAGCATACGCATATTTTACCTGCAACGCATTGTAATAAGGGTCTTCTTTCATTTTTTTCATTCGTTCCCGCTTGGTCGGTAAGTCAGCATAATCTTCTAACACAGCATAGAACAAACGGTCATTTTCTTCTTTCGACAATGAAGGAAGTTCCGAATGAAGGGTATCCAATAAAATCTTTACTTCCAGTTCAATCCCGTCATAATCAGGAAAAGCAAGCACTACATCTGCGAAGCGAAAACCATACATTTCCCGAACACGCCGTATCCTACGTACCACCGCCACATCTCCATTTGCAATAAAATCAAGTTCCTTACAGTCTGTTCCCCAGAAATAATTATTCTTGGCCACCATCAGCATATCTCCCGTGTTCAGTTCATCTTCCCTGTACAGTACCGTATTTCTTATACCTTTATTATATAGAGAAGCACGTTTATTGGAACGACAGATAACAATCGTTTCATCCAACCCCACATGACCATAACATTCGTCTATGGCTTCAATCAGTTCACTCCCAGGAAGGATACGTATATCAGGATAGTTCTTACAACAGATTTTAGGATATTCAAAGAAATCCTCGTTTACAATCCTTTCACGCAAGGCAGTAGCATTCGACAAGATGCCGGAACCTTCGGTTTGTCGTACCACTTTTGTAAGCACACACTCTGTCACCTCCAATCCATAGCCCTGCAATGCCGCTACAGACAGCGCCGGGCTCTCTTCCTCCCCTATCGGCGGAAGCTGTGCTGTATCTCCAATCAACATCAACCGGCAACCCAATCCATTATATACATATTGCACGAGATCATCCAATAAACGTCCGCTACCAAAATGACCGCCTGAAAGTCCTTCATTCGCAATCATGGAAGCCTCATCCACAATGAACAGCGTATTCCGGTGCAAATTCTGATTAGCTACAAAATTATCCGTCTCATTCGAAAAGACTTTCTGGCGATATATCTTCTTATGAATCGTATAAGCCGGATGTTCCGCATATCCGGAAAAGACTTTGGCTGCCCTTCCTGTAGGAGCCAACAAAATCACTTTCCGCTGTAACGAATCAAGCGTACGAACCAATGCAGATGTCAATGTAGTCTTACCCGTGCCGGCATAACCTTTCATCAGAAACACACTGTCAGCAGAAGGCGAAAACAGGAATTCGGCAAAACTTTTCACCGCATTTTCCTGCTCTTCTGTTGGTTTATAAGGAAAATTTCGCTTAATTTGTTGCGATAAATCATTATTTAACATAATGCCAGTATAAAAAGTTTACGTAAGATTGACGTGGTTCAACTAATTTACTTATTTTTGCGCTACGAATATAAACTAAAAAAACAATATTATCATGAAAACAGTTCTTAATCTTGTGTTAGCCGCCTGCGTTATCTGCTTGGTATATATATGCTATGGCAGTATTATGGGCCCTATCAACTTTGACAATGCGAAAAAAACCAGAGAAAAAGCAATTATCGCTCGCCTGATTGACATCCGTAAGGCTCAGCAGGAATATCGTACCGTTCATAACGGTGCTTATACAGCAAACTTCGACAGTTTGATTACTTTCGTAAAGACTGCTAAACTTCCTTTCATCATGAAAGTGGGTTCATTGACAGATGATCAGTTGAACAACGGTATGACAGAAAAGAAGGCTATGGACTTGATTAACAAGGCTAAGAAAACTGGAAACTGGAGTGAAGTTGAAAAAGAAGGCTTACAGAACTTCCGTCGTGATACAATGTGGGTAGCTGTAATGGATACTATCTTTGCAAAAGGATTTAATCCGGACTCTTTGGCATACGTTCCTTACGGAAACGGAGCTAAATTTGAAATGGCTATCCGTCAGGATACTACAAAATCTGGTGCTCCTCTGAACTTGTTCCAGGCACAGGTTGCATACGATGTATACTTGGGTGACTTGAACAGCCAGGAATTGATCAACTTGAAAGACATGCAGTCAAAATTGGGTAAATATTGCGGTTTGAGAGTTGGTGACATCGAACAGCCGAACAACAATGCAGGAAACTGGGAATAATCCTATGGCCCAACCTATTGATTTTAATAAATCAGAACAGTATATATTATCCATCCGTCTGAGTACGGATGGATTTTCTTTTCTATCTATCACCCTCAGCAATCGGAGGAAGTATATTTCAGTTCTTCGCCAGTCAATACACAGCGCTCAATGGCTGCCAATGTAAAAGCCTATTTGACAGAGACAGAAGAACTGAAACATCGTTTCAAGCAGGTTAATATCCTTATTCATACTTCACGTTACACTACACTCCCGTTGGAATTGTATGAAGATGAACAGACCGACCTTCTGTTCTATCAGAACCTGCCCCCACAAAATAACGAAGTAGTACTTTGTAATATTTTAGGAAAGAGCAACCTCGTCATTCTTTTTGGACTGGACAAGCTCACCCATCTGTTCCTGACAGAACAGTTTCCCCAATGCCCGTTTGTTTGCATCCGTAAGTCCAATTACCGAGTACCTCGCACATAAGGTCAAACCGAGTGACTGCCGTAAATTATTTGCCATCTTCCATCCCGAAAGTGTAGAAGTGATAGCTTTCGAAAAAGAAAAACTACTGCTACTGAACACTTACCCCATTTCCGGCCTGAATGATTCATGCTATTATCTGTTGAACATCTGGCAGCAGGCTGGCTACAATCAAGAAGATGACCAGTTATACATTTGCGGGAACAATCGGGTTCCACAATGGAAAGAATTGCCATTGCGACTAAAAAAATACATACGAAAACTATTCATCATTAATCCTCAAATGGAATTCAACGACTCAGCAATGAGCCGCATCAAAGAAATTTCATTTGACATGCTATCTTTAATCTCATGCGAGTAATAAGCGGAATATACAAACGGAGACGTTTCGACGTTCCCCACACATTCAAGGCACGTCCTACGACTGACTTTGCCAAAGAAAATCTGTTCAATGTGCTCAACAACTACATTGACTTTGAAGATGGAATAACAGCACTCGATTTGTTTGCCGGAACGGGCAGTATCAGTATAGAACTTGTGTCACGAGGATGCGATCAGGTTATTTCTGTAGAGAAAGACCCGCAGCACCATGCCTTCATCAGCAAAGTCATGCGCGAGGTCAAAACGGACAAGTGCATCCCTTTAAGAGCCGATGTATTCAAATACATCGAGAAATGCGGCCTGCAGTTCGATTTTATCTTTGCTGACCCTCCGTATGCCCTGAAAGAATTGGCAAGCATACCCGACCTGATATTTCAGTACAACCTGCTCAAGCCGGAAGGTATTTTCGTTCTGGAACATGGAAAAGATCTCAACTTTGAGAGTCATCCCTGCTTTTTCGAGCACCGTCACTACGGAAGTGTCAACTTTTCCTTTTTCAGAGTAAAGGAGCAAGAAGACGCACAACCGATTCAGTAATCTTATTTTTCCAAGAACGTTTTTCCCAAATCCTGGCTGACAACAGAAAACAATCCTTCTGATCGGCCAGGAATATTTCTTTTTAAAGTCATAGCCGTTTCCCTGTCATAAAAAAAAGGCATTGGCCTCGAAGTTATGCTCAAAACTTCGAAAGTCCATATTCGTAGACCCCACCGTTGACAATTCGTCATCACACACCATCAACTTAGAATGCAGAAATCCCTTTTTGTAGAGGTAAATTTTCACCCCTGCCTTCATCATCTCCGAGAGATAAGATAGCGAACCTTTATGAATAAGCCAGGTATCCCCTCTTTTAGGAAGCATAAGCCGCACATCAACCCCAGCCAATGCTGCTGTCTGCAAAGCGGTCATCACTTCCTCGTTCGGCAAGAAATAAGGAGTCTGCACATAAAAATACCTCCGGGTAGAACAGATAGCCATCATCAGTCCTTGCATAATATCCCTCCACTCACCTACCGGATCGGAAGTCACAATTTGCCCCAGCACACCTCCCTTCACCGAAATCGGAGGGAAATATTCTGCTGAAGTGAGCAAGGTGCGATCAATGGCATACCAGTCAGTAAGAAAAGCCGTCTGCAACCCGTACACCACCTTTCCTCCCAGTCTGACGTGTGTATCTCTCCAATTTCCTTTTCCCAATCCCTTCACATAACGTTCTGCCAGATTCATCCCACCTATGAACCCCACACAACCATCTATCACCACAATCTTCCGATGGTTGCGATAATTCACTTTACTGGTAAATCTAGGGAAACGGACTTTCAGGAACGAAAGGACTTCTATGCCTTCACAAAGCATTTGTTCATAAAAATCATGAGGCACTTTCCAACAACCCACATCGTCATACAGCACCCGTATCTTCACTCCGTCACGAGCCCGGTCAATCAAAGCATCTCTAACCAACCGACCTACCGCATCATCCTCAAAAATATAAAACTCCAGATGGATGTGATGACGAGCTCTGTAAATATCTTTCAATAATTCCGATAACATGGAAACAGCATCCGTATAAACTGTAACTCTATTTCCGGAGAAAGGCAGTGCATTATTTACCCGTGAAAAAAAATCCATCAAACGCTGCTTGCCATATTCTGCCATTACGGACGGCTGTTCCTGATAGGCCGCCATAGGGCGCTTGCTCAAGCGAGCATACCCTTTCCGACTGATAAGATGTTCCTTACGCGTACTACGCCCGAAAAACAAGTACAGAATCCATCCGGCTACAGGAAGAAAAAAGAGAACCAGAATCCATGCCATAGTCTTTACCGGACTACGATTGTCAAGAATCACGACAAAGATAGTTGTCAGTATTACCGCAAAATAAAGGAAATAGATTACGGCCAAAAAGATACTATTCCAGACTGCTATGTCCATCTCACGACTTGGTTTTCAACAAAATTACGAGTAATTTGGAAAAAGGCAAAAAAAATACCGCAAAAGTGAAATTGACTTTTGCGGTATATATGTTCAACCTTAGAATCTGCGAGGTCCATGTCCCGGGCCAGGACCAAATCCAGGTCCTCTTCCCGGACCACCCATTCTCGGGCCGGCACCTTTTCCACCAAACAGATTCAGACGGTAAATAAAGTGTACCATGCAATAGCTGTAAATCGCATTGTATTCCGTATCACTTCGCATAGCCGCACTGATTACACGGCTGATATTGCTCTGATTACGCAGAATATCATAGAACTGAATGCTGACCGTAGCTGCATTTCCTTTCAGGAAGTCTTGCGAAAGCTGGGCATTCCAGATTAACTCATCACGGTTCATGCTTGCATCCGCATATCCACGACGTGAGTTCTGAGAGATGTCTGTCGCAATTGACATATTCCAGGGCAAACGTACATTGGTACTTGCTCCGTACGAGAACTGGTAGGTATCCATATTATTCTCTTCCTTGAAGCTATTTCGCGAATGCGTATAAGCCAATGAACCGTTCAGAGAGAATTCCCACCAGTCATTACGATACGTACCTCTCAAGCGTTCACTCAAAGACAACTGACGGGTTTTGTTCTTATCTGACACATTCTCAGCCTGTGCATCGCTCATATAACTCACAATGTTATTATAACGGGCCATCGTAAAGGTATTGATGGTATACTTCTTATTACGCAAAGCCGTATTAGAACCCAAGATACCAAACAAGTTCCAGTTGCCATTGATATTCTCCGGCATGGTTACCGTTCCACCGGTTTGCGGGTCGTATGTACTACGATTACTAATGCTGTTCAATACATTTTCAAAACGGAAGTGCGTCATGATACCCCGCTGTTTCTCTGTATCAAATGTATTGTAAAAAGCCATGAACGAGTTGGTAAATGCCGGTTTCAACCCCGGATTTCCCCGACGAATGTTCAACGGGTCGGTCGTATCCTCAATAGGCAGCAAATCCGTCATGCTTGGCTGAGAGCTTCTTCCGCGGTAGTTGATTCTCAACTGGCTTGTTTTCGAGAATTTATAACGGAAATCAAATGTCGGAGTAAAGTTGAATACGTTTCGTACGGCCACCGTATCCAACTGGTCTTTCTTATAAGACAATTTCGATTTCTGCGGCTGGAAAGAAACACCTGCATTCAAACTCATTTTTTCCCGAATCCAACGCAAAGAAACATCTGCCTGATGATTGTAATATGTGTACTGTGCACTCTTGCTGTTCTTTTCATCCAGCACTCCCACATTATCTCCTCCATAACCTTGCGCTATCTCCCAGTCATTCGGCATTGTGTAGGTGGAATTGTCACTCTTTGAACGCTTGTACTGGAAATAATAACTGAACTGCAAGAAGCCACCCTTAAATATCGGTTCGCTATAAGTAAAGCGTGCACCATAATTATAGTTCAAAGTAGGCGTAGAAATATAGCGGTTCAAAATTTCCAGCCGTTCCTCCTCTGTTTTCTGGTAATAGTCCGTTTCAGACACCGAGAACTGTTCACTCGAACTGTTCGTGTAATTATAGGAGCCACGGAAAGTAATATTACGTCCCGGTTTTCCCAAACGACGGTTAACCATGGCCGAACCTCCCACATTAAAGTTATCTCCTTTCTGCAGACTGTTACGCGCAATTGTATTGACAATATTTTCTTCTGGAATCAAAGATGAAAGATTGTCGGCTGCACTCAAAATTTCGTCGGTTGTATGTTCCGGATCCTGGCTGAATGTAAAAGAATTTGTCGCACTCCTGTTATCATTCTTTCCGTATGTTAAACGCGGACGAAAAATCACCGTTGTCATAGTATCCGGTTTCCACTCAATACGAAAATCTGCCGTAAGCGAAGTAGTCTTATTGCGATTAGCATTCTGGGCATTCTTGAAAGAGCTGGTAGCCGAAGAAACGAATGTTTCCGAAGCCTGCTTGCTGATAATGTCCGCATCCTTGTAGTTATAATTCACACTACCTCCTGTTTCCAGTTTCTCACTCTGTGTACTAAAGTTGAAACCACCCATCTTGATGCTGGTCAGACCGTTCTGTCCTCCCCAACGAAAGCCACCGCCTCCTCCCGGATAGCCGTTATCATTCACATTATTCATTGAACCAATCACCGTAAACTGATTCTCTCCAATGAATCGATTCAACATTACTTTTCCACTGTAACGGTCTTCCGTTCCGGCTGCTACGTCCGCATTACCAAACCATCCCTTATTCATACCCGGCTTCACACTCAGGTCGAGCACGGTTTCTTCTTCGCCGTCATCAATACCTGTCACACGGGCCAAGTCCGATTGTTTATCATACGCACGCACCTTATCAATAATATTTACCGGAAGATTTTTCATGGCAATATTCGGGTCATCGGCAAAAAATTCCTTTCCATCAATCATGATTTTCTTGATTTCCTTCCCGTTTATCGTGATTTTTCCGTCTTCATCCACTTCAGCCCCCGGAAGCTTCTTCACCAGTTCCTCCAAAGCCGAACCTCAGGCACACGATAGGCAGAACTGTTGTACACCAACGTATCGGCACTGCCGTCACCTCCGGAGCCTCAGCCACCACTACAGCTTCTGCCAGCATAATGGCATCCGAAGCCAGCTCCACCTTGCCCACATTCAAACGCGGATTGTTACGCGTCAACGCAACCTGCTTGAAAAAAGGAGTATATCCAATATATGAAACCTTCAGCAGATACTTTCCCGGACGCACAGATAGTGAGAAATGTCCATCCAGATTTGTCACATTTCCCACTACCATTGAACTATCCTTTACGGAAAGGAGCTGTACTGTAGCCTGAATGACAGGCGATTTATCCCCTTCATCAAGAACCGTTCCCGTCACGGTTCCACGGCTGCCGCTGCTTTGTGCAAAAGCAGAAATGGTTACCCCCACCATCAGCAGCAATCCCAATAAAACTTTTTTCATTGCCTTTATCTCTTCCTTGTTGATTAATTGTACCTTTGACAATTATCAACAAAAAAGGTTTACCCCTACTCTTTATTTTTTAACTTATTTTTGTCTGAAGTTTTTTTTCAATCTTTGCTTTCTGCATCAAAAACTCTTTACAGAACACACAAATAACCATGTACACAATACCTACTGAATTGTCTGCTTCCTGCAAATTTCCTCCATAAGCTGCATTCAGCAACACTCCTACATAATAAATTCCCCACAAATAGAGTGAAATCACCATTGCTTTCCGCCGAATGGCAAAAGCTTCCTCATTTTCATCCTTCATTTTAGCCAGAAAAACCATGAACAATGAAATCCAGATGACCAGTTTCATTCCCAGTTTCACATACAGCAGATTACCGTCATTCACTTGTCCGAACATATACATCAATAACGGAACAAATACTGACAATAACAGTAACACATACCCCAACAAACGGCACGAAGCCGGAAAAATTCCTTTCATAACTTGATTATTTTTTATTCGCACAAAAATACTTAATTGTAAGCCAACATCCGACTTCTTCTAACTTTTTTTCTAAATTTGCGACCAAAACAAATACACTTATGAGTAAACAAGAAGTCATTATTTGCCAAAATTTCAATACGGAACTCAGCCAGAAGTTATCTGCACATTCATACGACAAGATTTTTATCCTGACCGACGAACATACTTTTCGTCTTTGCCTCCCTCTGCTGCAAGACATCGCCTTGCTGAAGGATGCAGAACAAATTGTCATTGGTCCGGAAGATGTGCATAAAAACTTGGAGACACTGGCCTATGTATGGAACCAGCTCAGCAACCGGGGAGCCACCCGCCACTCGCTGCTCATAAACTTAGGAGGAGGCATGGTGACCGACTTGGGAGGATTTGCCGCAGCCACCTTCAAACGAGGTATCGCTTGTATCAACATCCCCACCACCCTGCTTTCCATGATTGATGCCGCCGTGGGTGGAAAAACCGGTATCAACTTCAACGGACTCAAGAATGAAATCGGCTCCTTCTATCCTGCCGATCAGGTAATGATTGACAGCCAGTTTCTGAAAACCCTCGATATGCCCAACCTGCTGTCCGGTTACGGAGAAATGCTGAAGCACGGTCTAATCAGTCAGCCGTCACACTGGAGCGAACTGCTGACATTTGACTTTGCTCACATAGACTACGCATTGCTGCAGAAACTTATCGGCCAGTCCGTGCAAGTCAAGGAAGACATCGTAGAAAAAGACCCCTATGAGCAAAGCATCCGGAAAGCGTTGAATTTCGGACATACCATCGGACATGCCTTTGAAAGTTTCGCCCTAAAGACTAACCATCCGGTGCTTCATGGATATGCTGTAGCCTGGGGTATGGTCTGCGAACTTTATCTGTCACACATCCGCTGCGGTTTCCCGAAAGAAGCGTTGCGCACCACCATTCAGTTCATCAAGGAAAACTATGGCAGCCTTTATTTCACCTGCGATGACTATGAATGTCTGTACGACTTCATGAAGCATGACAAAAAGAATGCCTCATGTGGCGTCATCAATTTCACTCTTTTAGGAGGAATCGGTGACATTCGTATCAACCAGACCGCCTCACAAGAGGAAATCTACGAACTGCTTGATTTCTACCGCGAAACCATGGGATAAGTTTTGTCGTGTTCAAACAGCGTTTAAACGTAATCTAAAAATACTAAGAAATTATTGCGGAAAATATTTGGTTATTCCGAATAAAGCAGTACCTTTGCATCCGCAATTCGGGGTGTAGCTCAGCCCGGTTAGAGTACGCGTCTGGGGGGCGTGTGGTCGCTGGTTCGAATCCAGTCACCCCGACAAGCTGAGCATGAAGGAGTTTAGTGAAAACTAACTCCTTCTTTTTATTATACTACCCAACATTGATCTTACCTTACCGAAACCAATATTCGGGGCCCAGCGGAAATTTCGCATCATCAGATAAATAAAAGGGGCAGTTCTTATGTGTCTCTCTCGTATTCGTTATACAGAAATAACATTAATGAAAATATAACAAATAAAGCTGTTAAAGAACTCATCAACCAAAAACCTTTTTCATACCTTTGCTCTACAAATTTCATGAAGATGTCCGAACGCAAAATAATAACATATCGATATGGATGCATTCTACGCATCGGTAGAACAGCGTGACAACCCCAAATTATGTGGAAAACCGCTTGCTGTGGGACACGCTGAAGAACGAGGTGTGGTAGCTGCTGCCAGTTACGAAGCCCGTCGTTACGGAGTACATTCCGCCATGTCATCACAAAAAGCCAAAAGACTTTGCCCAGAACTGATTTTTGTTCCAGGGCGGATGAATGTATATAAAGCTGTATCCCGGCAGATACACGATATCTTTCATACCTATACAGATATCATAGAGCCTCTGTCACTAGACGAAGCCTTTCTGGATGTAACTGAAAATAAAGCAGGCTTTTCACTTGCTATAGATATAGCCAAAGATATAAAAAAGCGTATCCGCAAAGAATTGGGATTGATAGCTTCAGCCGGGGTCTCTTATAACAAATTTCTAGCCAAAATAGCATCGGATTACCGCAAACCCGACGGATTATGTACAATACATCCCGACCAAGCATTGGATTTCATCGCCCATCTTCCCATCGAATCTTTTTGGGGAGTAGGTCCGGTCACAGCCCAAAAAATGCACGCATTAGGTATTCATAATGGTACCCAATTACAAGCCTGCACTTTAGAAATGCTTACCCGACAGTTTGGCAAAGCAGGTAATCTATATTACGATTTTGCACGAGGCATAGACCTCCGTCCTGTAGAACCCATAAGAATCCGTAAGTCCGTAGGATGCGAACATACATTGGAAAAAGACATTTCTCTTCATTCTTCCGCCATCATTGAACTATATCATGTAGTCACCGAATTGCTAGAAAGACTGAAACGCACTAATTTCAGTGTAATACACTTACTTTAAAAATAAAATTCCATGACTTTAACCAAATAACCCGCAGCATCACTCAAGACAGTGAACTGACAAGCATGGATAAAATTCTTCCTTTAGCAAAAAAATTACTGAAAGAAATTGATTATGAAAGCCACCCCATCCGCCTTATCGGACTATCCGTATCTAATCCAAAAGAAGAAAAAGAAGAAATAAAAAAACAATGGGAACAACTTTCATTGGAATTTAAAGAGTGGGATGATTAAGGTACTGGATAAATGAATCAATATAAGATTCCATTGTTTCAAACCCTTTCACTCCATTCTTTAATTCTAATCCATAATATATTCCCGCCAGCAAACCTGTCAATGCTCCTACCGCATCACTTGACTTACCTGAGTTTATAGCCGAAAATACGCACTCCTTATAACTATTTCCTGCCATAAACCAATTGACCACTGACTCCACCGTATCTACAACAAAGCTTCCATTACAAAGATTTTGCCTGTTAACCTCCACATCACATCTCTGCTCAGCCTGCTGTAATGCCTGTCCTTTATCTTCATACTCCAACAGGCAACGAATAAACTCAATAAAAAACCAAGTATACTTAAAGCTATAACGACTATTATGAGTAATCTTAATAAAAGGAAAAATCTCCTCTTTAGATAAAGGCGAAAAAGCCAAAACACAACATCCCATCAAACTACGGTTGCCGCTATTAGAATCCGAAGACACTCCCCTGAAATTTTTCATGATTGCTTTTTGGGTTACCTGATCAATATCAAACTCAATGTTTTCTCCTGTATACTTTCTATTGAAATACCAGTTTCTTAAATTCTGCTGATAAAGTTCCAAATTACAACGACTGTCCAAAGCACATAATAACATCGAAGTATTTCCTGAACATTTGTCTCCCCGAAGATAAGATTTTGTCCACATAGGTTTAAATGTCCCTTTTCCTTTTCCCCTGTAAGGCATTCCCAACCAATCTCCTAATATAAATCCCGTTAGTCCTGTTTTAATTCTTTTCATGGCATGTGTTTAATTACAAAGTACAAAAATAATAAAAAGAGAAACAAAACCTTGCCTTCCGCTGTTAAATTCATAATTAATGGGTATTGATAAGTATGTATGCTACAACTAATTTTGCCGCCAACAGAAAATGTATTACCGGGTAATAAAGAAAGGAGAACAAATGAAAAGAATCGTATTACTCCGCCATGGAGAAAGTACTTGGAACAAAGACAACCGTTTTACAGGATGGACAGATGTAGATTTAACCGAAAAAGGTATCGCTGATGCCAACCAAGCAGGTATACTCTTAAAAGAAAAAGGATTTCATTTTGATAAAGCTTACACTTCTTTTTTAAAGCGTGCGGTCAAAACATTAAACTGTGTCCTAGATAAAATGGATCAAGACTGGATACCTGTAGAGAAAAGTTGGCGCCTAAATGAGAAACATTATGGCGCATTGCAAGGATTAAACAAAAGCGAAACAGCTTCTAAATACGGAGAAGAACAAGTCTTGATATGGCGCCGTAGTTTTAACGTAGCCCCAATGCCCTACCGGAAGATGATCCGCGCAATCCGAAAACAGATACCCGTTATAAAGAAGTTCCTGACAAAGATCTTCCACGTACCGAATCTCTGAAAGAAACAGTAGAACGTATATTACCTTATTGGAAATGCATCATCTTCCCCAATCTAGCTACAGCAAACGAACTGCTGGTAGTAGCTCACGGAAACAGCCTCAGAGGAATTATTAAATATTTGAAACATATACCGGATGAGGAAATTGTAGGTCTTAATCTACCTACTGCTGTTCCGTATGTATTCGAGTTTGATAATGACCTGAATTTGAAGAAAGACTACTTTTTGGGAGATCCGGAAAAATAAAAAAACTAATGGAAGCTGTAGCCGATCAAGGAAAAACCAACCCCGGTGGCAGGAAATAATTTTCCTGCGCTGTCCGAAACCTCCATCACAGAATGGAGAATACATCAAAATAGTGTTTTCAATAGTGCATTCAAACGCAATCATACGCTTTTATACTAGAAAGAAAACATTATGGATAAAAGATTATTAATCAATTAAAGAAAAAAGAGTATGAGTAAAATAACAAATTTATTGGGTGACCAAGCAGCATTTTATTTAGAGCACACCTGTAGAACTATAGATAAATCATTAATCCATATCCCTTCTTCAAGCACCATTGATGATACTTGGATATCATCAGACCGCAATATTCGTACCCTGAGCAGTATTCAAACCCTGTTAGGACACGGGCGACTTGCAAATACAGGGTATGTATCTATTCTTCCTGTAGACCAAGGCATAGAACATACAGCAGGAGCCTCATTTGCTCCCAATCCACTTTACTTTGATCCGGAAAATATTGTAAAACTCGCTATTGAGGGGGGCTGTAATGCCGTAGCCTCTACTTTCGGAGTATTAGGTTCCGTTGCCCGCAAATACGCCCACAAGATTCCTTTTATTGCCAAACTAAATCACAATGAATTATTGACTTATCCCAATTCTTACGACCAAGTGATGTTTGGTACTGTAAAAGAAGCCTGGAATATGGGGGCTGTAGCAGTAGGTGCCACTATCTATTTCGGTTCTGAACAGAGCCGCAGACAACTGGTTGAAATAGCGGAAGCTTTTGAATATGCCCACGAACTAGGCATGGCTACTATTTTATGGTGTTACTTACGTAATAATGCTTTTAAAAAAGACGGCGTAGATTATCATGCAGCAGCGATTTGACCGGACAAGCCAATCATTTGGGAGTTACTATCAAAGCGGATATTGTAAAACAAAAATTACCGGTCAATAACGGTGGTTTTACAGCCATTAAATTTGGAAAGACAAATGATAAAGTTTATACCGATCTGACTTCAGAACATCCTATCGACCTCTGCCGCTATCAAGTAGCCAATGGATACATGGGACGTGTAGGATTAATCAACTCTGGAGGTGAATCTCATGGCAGTTCTGATCTAAAAGACGCAGTAATAACAGCAATCGTCAATAAACGTGCCGGAGGTATGGGCCTCATAAGTGGACGTAAAGCCTTTCAAAAACCAATGAAAGACGGAATTGAATTGCTAAATACCATTCAAGATGTTTATTTGGATTCAAGCATCACTATAGCTTAACTTTCATTATATGTCCGGGCCGGGAACAAAACAACCACCTTTCCATGTTCCCGGCTTTTTTATACTCTCCGGCCTCCTTTTTTAAGTAGCAACCTTCAAGTATTAAGATAATATTCCTACCTTTGCAATCCGATACACATTATTATATTATATAAGGTATGATGCAAATAAAAGTAACGGCACCCGCTCAAATACATACAACTATCCAGCTCCCCTCTTCCAAGAGTATCAGCAACCGTGCATTGATAATCAATGCACTGGGAAATAGAACATTCCAACTTGAGAACCTATCTGACTGCGATGATACCCCAAGTAATGATTCACGCCTTAAATGACGGCAAAAATACCATAGACATTATGGCAGCCGGAACAGCCATGCGCTTTCTTACTGCTTATTTGTCCGTCACTCCGGGAACACGGATCATCACTGGTACACAACGTATGCAACAACGTCCTATCCAGGTGTTGGTCAATGCTTTACGTGAGCTGGGAGCAGAAATTGAATACATAATCAATGACGGATATCCTCCTCTGCGTATCACCGGGCACAAACTGCAGAAAGATACCATCAGCCTGCCGGGTAATGTCAGTTCTCAATATATCTCAGCCTTATTGATGATTGCCCCTATACTAAGTAACGGACTGACCCTTACACTGACAGGAGAAATCATATCCC
>ENA-OPYS01000004-OPYS01000004.1-human-gut-metagenome-genome-assembly--contig:-NODE-4-length-43939-cov-1.284283_pt1 | contig 43939 bp, 38 predicted proteins | sample MGYA00242635_ERZ504478 | MGnify/ENA primary metagenome ERZ504478 (study PRJEB26092, sample SAMD00036246) | human gut metagenome | host: Homo sapiens | study: EMG produced TPA metagenomics assembly of the... | reverse complement strand
TTTATTATGAATGAGTTTGGTCACCCATAATATAATGAATAATTCTATTTGTACGCTGTTTGACAATATTTTAATTGATATACATAAGTTTAAATCACTTCATTGGTTTAAAATTTATAATTGCAAATGTAGCGGATATACTAACATCTGCACATGGAAAATCATGCAAATACATTGAAAATCATTCAAATTTCTTCACTTGATGTAGTAACTGTTCCTCTAAAACATGCTAATGCTCTTTGTTAAGTGCTGAAGTAAGGTTTATATTTTCAGAAATCTCCCGGACATTTCTCTGTTTCATACTGCGGGATATTGTATTTCACAGTGTGAAATATGTATCCCGCAGTATGAAACAGAGAATTTGTCAAGTCATTCTTTCTTTTGTATAAGGGTGTACATAAGAATTGCCGCTGTTATATGATTTCAGGAGTTATCTCCAAGTATTAAAGAATACAAGTGAAGTTTTGTACAAAAAGACATGTTATTGCATGATTTTCTATTTCCTTTTGTCGAAAAAGTTTCCTATTTTGCTTTCCGTATGGTTTTGATTTAAAAGTATTTGAAAAATGAGGGAATATTGTATCAAGTATTTGTTTCTATGTTGTTTTTGTGGCTGGCTGGAAGTGTATTTGCTCAGGAAAAGTTTCCTGACGGTACTCCAATACCGGATTGGTTTGCAGACAGCCGGGTGACCCCGGTAAAGGAGTTGGGCGGAATTTACCGTATTACGGATTATGGAGTGCAGAATGACAGCACACTGTTACAGACGGAACAGATTCAGGCAGTCATTGACAAGGCAGCTCAAGAAGGAGGCGGAGTAATTTGTATACCACAAGGTACGTTTTTATCAGGATCACTTTTTTTCAAACCTCGCACCCACCTTTATCTGGAAAAAGGAGCTGTGTTGAAAGGTAGTGATGACATCAGTCATTTTGATGTGATTGATACACGCCTGGAGGGGCAGAACTTGAAATATTTCGCGGCCCTGGTCAATGCCATAGGGGTGGACGGATTTACACTTTCGGGAGAAGGAAAGATAAACGGGAACGGACTTCGTTTCTGGAAATCTTTCTGGTTGCGTCGGCAGGTCAATCCTCAATGTACGAATCTGGAGGAATTACGTCCGCGACTGGTATATATTGCAGATTCAAAAGACGTACAGTTGTCTGGAGTCAGATTGGAGAATTCTCCCTTCTGGACAACCCATTTATACCGGTGTGAGAATGTGAAATTGCTGAATCTTTCCATTTTTGCTCCCCGTTCACCGGTAAAAGCACCGAGCAGTGATGCTATTGATATTGATGTCTGTAAGAATGTACTGGTGAAAGGGTGTTATATGTCGGTGAATGACGATGCAATAGCTTTGAAAGGCGGAAAAGGACCTTGGGCAGATCAGGATAAGGTAAATAACGGGAGCAACTTGAACATAATCATAGAAGATTGTGTATGGGGGTTCTGCACAGTGCATTGACTTGCGGAAGTGAATCCATTCATAACCGTAATGTTCTGGTGCGGCGTTGTACGGTGGAACATGCCCAGCGTTTGCTTTGGTTGAAAATGCGTCCGGATACACCGCAAAATTATGAGTATATCCGACTGGAGAATATTACAGGTTCTGTGGTCAATTTCTTGTTTGCCCAGCCTTGGACACAATTTTTTGATTTGAAAGATAGAAAAGATATTCCTTTCTCTTATTCAAGCCATGTTACCATGCGTGATATTCGGTTGGACTGTGATGTGCTTTTTGCAGTCAAGAAGGACGAGACACAGTATAAACTGTCAGATTTTCTGTTTGAGAATCTCGAAATTACGGCACGCAAATCGGGGACTATCCAGAATGGATACATTCATGGACTGCAACTTCGGAATGTGGTAGTAAATGGTGTACGTTTAAAATAGAAAAAAGCTGGCAGAAAGTTGCTCTGCCAGCTTTTTAAAATTATGTTAGTTTATATTCATCCGGATAGTAAACAAAGTCGATAACAGCTCTTTCGTATTCAAACAGTTCTTCAGGCTTGAAGAATCGTTCTATTTCTTCGATAGCCGTTTTGGGTGAATCGGAGGTGTGGATGATGTTTCTTGTGAACTTACACAATAGTCACCTCGAATAGTCCCCGGAACTGCTACACGCCCATTGGTAGCTCCTGTCATGGAACGTACCACTTGAATGGCATCGACACCTTCATAACAGCATACGATAACCGGGCAGGCCATCATGGACGCTTTTACACGAGAAAAGAACGGTTTCCCGGCCAGGTGTGCATAATGTTCGTTGAGCAGGTCTTCGGTAAGCTGCATCATTTTCATACCCGCCAGGCGCAAGCCTTTACGTTCAAATCTATGGGTTATTTCTCCAATAAGTCCGCGTTGTACGGTACTTGGTTTTAGAATCACTAATGTTTTTTCGAGACTCATAGTTCGTTTATATTAAGGTGATACAAAGATTCATTGCGCTCAAATATACGAAAAAAAGAATATGAGCCCTAAAAACGGGTAGATTTTTATTTAGAATCCAGTGGGATTATTCCAAGGTTAATGGCTTTTAGAACAAGATCTACCGCATTTCTTGCCTCCAGTTTACTCATGAGACTTTTCCGGTGTGTTTCATCGTATTGTTGGAAACATGAAGTAAATCTGCAATTTCTCTTGTGTTGAATCCTTTGGCAATGGCTTGCAATACTTCCATCTCTCTTAGCGTGAGCTGTTCCTTGATTTGTTCCTCTGTTTGCATCCGGTTTAAAATCGTTTTGAACCGTTTACAAAGATATTGTCCTCCTTTCAAAATAGTCTGGATAGCCAGTGTCAATTCGTTAATATCTGCCGACTTTAGTATAGCTCCGCTGATGGATGCTTTGGTAAGCCTTTTGAGTATCCATATTTCTTCGTGCATGGTATTAACCAAGATACGTGCTTCCGGATGTTTTTGCAGAATCTTGTCTATCAGTTCAAATCCGTTGGTGTCTGGAAGTTCCACATCAAGCAGATAAATGTCAAATGGCTGCATGTCTATCAGGAGCATCGCTTCAGTACCCGATGAGGCAGTATATACTTTTTCTATTTCAGGCATTTGGGAAACCACATGCTTGATGCCTTGCAGTATGAGGGTATGGTCATCGACTAATAGTATTCTGGCTTTTTTGACTTGTCATTTTGTCGCATTTTTTATACTGCAAAGAAAAAAAGATTCATCGAGAAGATTTTCACTGAAAACCGTGATTTTTTCAATGAAGAAATGCCTGAATATGAATATTTACTCCTGTATCGTCTTTTTCTATCTTGTAATTCCCTCCAATGGTTTTTAATCGGTCGTTGATGGTACGTAGGCCGATTCCTCTGGATGAATCGGTATGTGGATTCCAGTCTCCGTCATAATGCAGGTGAATGACAAGTTGAGTGTCTTCTTTTTTTAGTTGAATGTGAATCTGCTTTGCCTGAGTATGTTTTAAGATGTTTCCGATGGTTTCCTGCATGATGCGGTAGATTTCATATCCTATGTGTTCCGGAATAGTGGTCCAGTCTGTGTGGGCGTGGGGAGCATAGGATATGCTCACTCCTGATACTTCCTGCATTTTCGCAAAATAGTCGGCCAGCATTTCGTTCAAATCAGTAAACTGGAAATTAGGTGGCATCAATTCGTGCGAGATGGCTCTTACGCCATTGCGTATTTCTTCCAGCGTCTGAATGGTAGTTGTCTTTTGTTCTTCGGAAGAAATATGCTGCTGTATTTGGAGTATAGCTCCTAACAGGTCGTTGCAAACTCCATCGTGCAAATCCTTGGCAAGTCGTTTACGTTCATTTTCCAGGCCTCAATGTACTGACGTGCAGCTATCAGTTCGGTCTCTTTCTTCTGTACTTTCCGTTTATGCAGCAGGATGGAGATGGCAATTAAAAGCAGTCCGATAACCGTAAGATAGTAGACGGTATGGCGCAGACGGGTTTCTTTCTCTTGTGCTTGATTTCTTTCCAGAAGAGCAATCTTCAATTCCTTGTCGCTATTCCTTAATTTTTCATTCAGCTCCGACAGTTCATTTTTTATTTTTCCATCGAAAATGGAGTCTTTATAAATACATGCTTCCTGCATGCAGTGGAATGCTTTCTGATAGTTGCCCAGTCCTTCGTAATTACGTGCCATCAAAATATGATACTTGTCGTATGGAAGTTGCGTTTGAATCAACGACTTGTTTGTCAGGATATCGAGACTTTTCTGAAATTCTCCAATCCAGTTGTACAGGCTGGCTTGAGTGCCATAAAATTCAAGTGCTGTCGGACTGTTTTCCGGAATCTGATGGATCAGTTCTTCTCCTTTTTTCAGAAAAATTCTGACAGAATCTTTTTTATTCCATAATTGATAAGTACTTAGTAGGGGGCTTAGGGAGCTCATGGCAAGTAGGGGATATTCTATCTCTAATGCTTTTTGGATATTTCTTTTTAGAATCTGACTGGCTTCTGCATATTTCCCCATGTTGCAATAGCATCCGCCGATAAGCGTGTTGGCATATAATTCCATTAATGTGTCTTTTGCCTTTCGGGCATAGTCTGCCGCTAACTTTCCTTGTTCCAAGGCCTCTTCATAGCGTTTGTTGAGATGGTAAAGTACGCCAATATTGTAATAAGTGGAGGCGATGTCTTCGTATTTTTCTGTTTTCTTACAGAAATTGAGCGCGCGATTATAGTGATATACGGCTGAATCGAACATGCCTAATTTACGGTAGCAAACGCCAATGGAAGATTCTACGACTCCTTCCAGATCGTATCTTCGTTCTTTGAGCTTGGGGGCATGTGCGGCTGCTGTCTTGAATGTTTCTTTGGCTTGTTCTAACTTTCCCTCCATGAAAAGATAGTTGGCCAATGAGTTGAGCAGTTGCAGGTAGCCTTCTTCCTTAAAGGCAGGTCGCGGGTAAAGAGAGAGTCCCTTTTGTATATAATGGTAGGATGAATCGTGGTCCAGAGTTTCATATTCTGCACCCAGGAATTGATATAATTCAATTAATTTTTCTTTGGAAGAGGGTTCTCGTTCGGCTTGTCGTATTTCCTGTTTTAGACTGTCGATTACCGTATTTCCTGCTTGTACTGACAAGGAAAATGTAAGGTTCAAGAAGATGCCAAGTAAAAGGATATGCTTTTTCATGTAATGTATTTTTGTGATTTTGACAAAATAATTCCTTTTTGTGGAATATACAAATTTCAGAGGAAAATATCTTGGATTTTGACTGAAATGATTGAATGATATGACATTGTGAGCTGGGTTATCCGCTTCAGAATTGGTAGAAATAGGCGGTCAGTTCCCTTTTGTATTTTTGTGAGATACAGAGTTCATTGATATGATGAAAAGGAGGATACATGATGCAGTGGTTGTTTTGTATCATGCACAGATACTGTATGTTGATGATATAGGATTGATGGATTTGTATAAATCGGTCATTATATGCACATAAATTTTTCGCGCGCAGGTTTCCTTTTAGCCGGACAAAGGAGCCGTCGGTTAATGCTATCTCCCAACTCTTTTTGGTTGAGATGTATTTGAAATAACCGATGTGGTTGGAGTGTAGGACACGCAGGTTTCCCATTAAGGTTTGAATAAGCAGAGGTTTCCCCAATCTTATGTCGGAAAGTTGCTTAAGACGTTCTAAGGCTATTTTGTATCGTTGTATTTCTGTCATTTCCATCTTTCCTGTGTTTTCTATTCCTTTAGGGCCAAATATAGTCTGTCTTATGAGGAAGGGAAACACGGAAAACCGTGATTTTTGTATAAAAGTAAAAAAGCCGCCTCGCAATGCAAGACGGCTCTTTGTTACAGTGTGTTTGTTCTATCTTGAGGTATTGATATTGGCAGACGGGCGGAAGTCGAACATCAGGTTCAAATGTAATCCTTCATCCCCTTGTTTAATGCGGATATTTCCAGGTTGGCTGTTGGGGCCTTGTTGCTCGATGGGTTTGAAGGAGCAAATAGCCGGTATGTCAAGCAAGAAAGATATATCACCCTCAGGGAATTGCGGCATAGTTCTTCTGACACGTCCTACGGGTTCTTCCGGCGTAAAGATGTGATAGAAGATTCCATCGTTTCTTGAATAAACAGTAAACGGTGTTTTGTCGCTTTCCAGTGTAGCCCAGTACATGTGGGCATGATATCCTTTAAATTCTGGATAAATCAGATTTTCAAAACTTTCTCCTGTAATGGTATTGTTGTAATCTTTATGCCAGATGTTATAGTTGGTACCAGGGATACGGTTCTTCCATACACGATAGGGACCACGTCCCAGCCATTTCATGCCGGTACAGTTTGCTTCCGGGTAAGAGAAGGTCAATCCGAGGTTGTATACCTTGGTATCCATAAAGGCATCGTCAAATCCTCCTCCTCCGGATGCGCGGTTCAGTAGGATGGCATCCATATAAAGCAGTCCTTGATCGGTCAGACGCCAGACAATGGAGTCGGCTGCTCCTTTATATTTGGCACAGAATATAGCTCCTTCTTGTGTCTCACGCACGTAACTGAGTGAAGGCTCATAGCGCATTTTCATTCCTACAGCTACCGGACCGTCCTTGAACGGAACCTCTGTTTCTCCTGCTTTTACTTGCTTGATGATACCGGTAGTGGCATCAAACGTTACACTTACCTTCGCACTGTTCAGTACGATGTGGCTGGCATTGCGTGAGGCGGTAGCTTTGGGAAGTGCTTCCAGGGTCATGGGTGATTGTGCCATCTTATGGTCAAAATATTGTTTTACCAGGCGGATGGGGTAGCTCCAGTTGCAGATGCTATGTCCATTTTTATCGAAAGCTTCCAGTTCCAGTACATCACCTTCATGGAAGTTGTCCGGAAGGTCGAAATGGGCTGTGCCGGTTTCTCCTGGCTGGATAGCAGGGAGAGTAACTTCTCCGTGGCTTAATTCAATGGATTGTGTTACACCTTTCAATGGAGTGTCACATGACAATACTTTGTATGTCATTTTGCATTCCTTCAGATTCGTGTAAGTATATTCGTTGGTAACCAGGAAATTACCGTTAAAAATGAGAGGTGATGAGTAGTGGTTTCAGCTGGATGGGTGACCATTGGGCACGGATGGCATAGAAGCTGCCTTCTTTTTCACGGCGAGGACCAACTACTCCATCAGGTGCATTCGATTTGTCAGAATCCAGAATACCTCCTTTGTCACTCCGTTTGGGAGCTTCATCGCAGAATACCCAGATAAATCCTCCGGCAAATAACGGGTTCGTATTCCAGCGATCCCAGAAATCCCGTAATCCGGCACCTCCTCCTTGGTCGTACATGGCATGCATGAATTCTGTAGGCATAAAGACCTTATAGCCATTGGTAAATCGGGCTACTCCTGTCAGATAAGCCGGATAATGGTGCGTATCCAGGTCGTTAAAGTCGGCCCATGGGTGGACTACATGCCGTTTTTGAAGCTTGTCGTATTGAGCAAATAGTTTATCCAGTTGATAATTCCATCCTCCTTCATTTCCATTACTCCAGATGATGATGGACGGATGATTGACATCGCGCTGTACCATCTCTTTCACCAGTTTGCTACCCACTTTTTCGTCGTAGCAATTCTGCCATCCTGCCAGTTCATCCATGTATACGATACCCAGTGAATCGCACATATCCAGGAAATGTTCGTCGGGGGCATAGTGCGATCTTACCGCGTTCATGTTCATTTCCTTGATGAGAAGTGCGTCCTGACGACTCATGGCTGCACTGGTGGCTCTTCCTCCGTCTACGGAGAATGAATGGCGGTTAATACCTTTTACGACGAGTTTGGTTCCGTTCAGATATACTCCGTCTTGTGGGAAAAACTCGACGGTACGGAAGCCGATTCTGGTTTCACGTGTCTGAATCACCTTTCCTTCCGGTGATTTCAACTCCAGACGAGCTACATACAGGTTAGGATCTTCTGTGGACCAGGTTTGAATGTCTGCCCATTGTCCTTCTATCTGTTGTTCCTTGCCGGAATCTGTAATTTTCTTGGAAAGTGCAGATTGTCCCGTATTTGTCAGGGCAGTCTTTCCGTCTTTCAGGCCTCGTACCGATACGTGAAGTTCATATCCTTTCGCATCGCCATACATTTCACATGAAGCTTGAAATTTGCCATGCTGGTCGGCATTAAGTACAAAGTGTTCAATGTGTACCTGTGGAACAACTTCCAGCCATACCGGACGATAAATTCCTCCATAAAGCCACCAGTCAGCTTTACGTTCTGCGGCGTTGATGGATGAATTAGCAGATTCCTTAGCGACTTTTACTTCAAGTGTATTTTTCTTTCCGAGGGTGAGTAAGTCGGTGATGTCATAACAAAAACGGTTGAATCCGCCCTGATGCATTTCTCCGGCCAGTTTGCCGTTGATTAAGACTTCCGTATCGGTCATGACTCCGTCAAAATAAATTTTTACCCGCTGGCCGCTCCATGATTTGGGAGCCTCGAATTTGTGGCGATAAATACCTGTTTCATCACTTGGTTTGGCACCTTTGATGGTATACCATCGTCCGTAAGTATATTCTCCAAATCCTTGCAGTTCCCAGTTGCAGGGAACTTCTATCTTTTTCCATTTGCCGCTGTTTTGTCCTTTTGAGCAGAGAAAGTCCCATGTCACGGTATTGTCAATACCGGTTCCTGAAAGATAAATTCGTTCCGGATGTGGGGCTTGCGCTTGCAAATGCAAGCCAGGCACGTTGCAGAAAAGGCTGGCAAGTAGGGTCAGTCTGATAAAGTTGTTTTTCATATCCGTGTTTATTGATTTGTTTTCTACAAAGATACGCACCTTCATGAAATGAATGAATGGAATAATGTACATCTTGCTCGGAAGATTGTGTATCAGGCGTACAAAAAATCCATGAATCTGTACATTCCTATAGTTGTAAGGGCTGTATAACTTTTATCTTTGCAAGTATGAAACCTAATTTGTAATTCCATGAAAAAGAACAGCATCTTATTATTTCTTTTGTGCTCTGCGATGGGGGCGGCTGCACAAAACTGGCCGGAGGTGAGACCTGAAGCACGTCCCGGCAGCCGCTGGTGGTGGTTAGGAAGTGCCGTCGATAAAGATAATCTGAATTATAACCTGAAGGAATATGGGAAAGCCGGGCTGGGAAGTCTGGAGGTTACGCCTATTTATGGGGTAAAGGGAAATGAATCTCATAATATCCGCTTTCTGTCACCCGAATGGATGGAAATGTTCCGTTATACGCAGGAGGTGGGTAAGATGAACGGGATAGACATTGATATGAATACCGGAACAGGATGGCCTTTCGGAGGCCCCGAGGTATCTCTCTCACAAGCAGCAGCAAAAGCTATTTTTGAATGTTATGAGGTAAAGGGAGGTGAATCGGTAAAGTTGGAAATCGACATTCGTGATCCTAAAGAAGAGAAACAGCGGGATGTGGCTTACCTGGATTGTCTGATGGCTTATGGGGCAGACGGAAAAGTGGTGAATCTGACCAGGAAAGTTAAAGACGGATATTTACAGTGGGATGCTCCGACAGGAGACTGGAAGCTGGTGGCATTGTTTGTGGGACGGACTTTTCAGAAAGTAAAGCGTGCGGCTCCCGGGGGAGAAGGGTATGTTATGGATCATTTTAGTCCGGTGGCCGTAAAATCTTACTTTGAGAAGTTTGATAAGGCTTTCAAGACAAACAAGGTCAACTTTCCCCGTACCTTCTTCAATGATTCGTATGAGGTGTACGGAGCCGATTGGACTCCTGCTTTCTTGAAAGAATTTGCCGCACGTCGTGGTTATCGGCTAGAGAATCATTTTCCGGAGTTTATCTCACAGGAACGAACTGAACTGACACGTCGTCTAGTGTCTGATTATAGGGAAACATTGGGAGAACTTCTGGTTGAGAACTTTACGACTGCATGGACCAAATGGGCGCATGGGCATGGAAGTACGACCCGTAATCAGGCACATGGATCTCCTGCCAATCTGATTGATACGTATGCTTCGGTGGATATTCCGGAGTGCGAAGGGTTTGGGTTGACTGATTTTCATATTAGGGGATTGAGGCGTGATTCGCTTACACGTCCTAATTTTTCAGATATTTCCATGCTGAAATATGCTTCTTCGGCTGCACATATTGCGGGAAAACCTTACACTTCTTCTGAAACATTCACCTGGTTGACGGAGCATTTTCGTACTTCCCTCTCACAGTGTAAGCCTGATATGGATTTGATGTTTGTGTCGGGGGTAAATCACGAATTTTTTCATGGTACGCCCTATTCTCCGAAGGAAGCAGCCTGGCCTGGTTGGCTATTTTATGCCACGATAAACATGTCGCCCACCAATACGATATGGCGTGACGCGCCGGCTTTCTTTGAGTATATAACTCGTTGTCAGTCTTTTCTTCAATTAGGTAAGCCTGATAATGATTTCCTGGTTTATCTTCCGGTATATGATATGTGGAATGACATTCCAGGGCGTTTGGTCGGTTTTGACATTCATAAGATGGACCAATATGCACCGAAGTTTATCAAGACGATACAAACCATTATGGCAGGTGGCTATGATGTAGACTATATTTCTGATTCTTTTATTAAAAGTACATCGTGTCAGGATGGTATGCTGAAGACCAGCGGAGGTGCTTGTTATAAGGCGCTTATCGTACCTGCAGTAAAGTTGGTTCCGGTTTCTACCTTAAAGAAGTTGGTCGCATTGGTACGTCAGGGGGCAACCGTAGTGTTTGTGGAACATTATCCGGAAGATGTGCCTGGATATGCTTCATTGGAACAGAATCGGAAGCAACTATTTGCACTGTTGGAACAGTTGCCAGGAGAAAAATCTTTCCAGGGCACACAGGCTTTTAATTTCGGGAAAGGACGTATCATCGTGGGAAGTGATTACCATGAGACATTAGAGCGTACGGGAGTTCCGGCAGAAGAACTGAAGACACGTTGGGGGGTACAGTTTATCCGGCGTACACATACGGAAGGACATCATTATTTTATTTCCAACTTACAGGCTAACGATGTGGAAGGATGGGTAACATTGAATGTGCCTGAAAAACATATCATGTGTTTTGACCCGATGACGGGTAAACGGGGAATTGCAAAAACGCGCGAGGTGGAAGGAAAAACTCAAGTATATATGCAATTGAAGTCGGGAGAGAGTATCATTCTTCAAACTTTTACTCGTTCCTTGCAAGGAGAGCCTGAATGGAAATATAGGAAGGAAATGGACTATAGTTTGAGTTTGGATCATGGTTGGAAACTGAGATTCGTGGAAAGCTATCCGGCTATTGAAGGGGAGTTTAAAATAGATACGCCTTCTTCATGGACAGAGATTGCACATCCGGCTGCGAAGATTAACCGGGGTACTGCATTGTATTCATTGGAGTTGGATTTGCCTGAATTATCGGCGGATGACTGGGTTTTGGACCTGGGTGACGTGCGTGAGAGTGCACGTGTGCGTATAAATGGGCAAGAAGCTGGTATAGCCTGGGCTGCTCCCTTCCGTTTAAGCATAGGGCAATTGCTAAAGTCTGGTAAGAATCTCATAGAAGTGGAAGTCACCAACCTTCCGGCAAATAGTATTGCTGAGATGGACCGTCAGGGTAAGCAATGGCGCATTTTTGAGGACATCAATATGGCTAAGCTGAATTACGAGAAAGGTACTTACGGACATTGGGAAACACTTCCTTCCGGGTTGAACGGAATAGTCCGGTTGATACCTGTTAAATATTTATTTTGATTGTCTGGGCTGGATAGATAATTATCCGGCCCAGTTTTCTCTGTCCAGATTGCGATAGCTGATAGCCTCTGCCAAATGTGCTGGACGTATCTCATTACTTCCTTCCAAATCGGCAATGGTACGTGAAACCTTCAGTATGCGGTCGTAGGCACGGGCTGAAAGATTCAGCCGGTTCATGGCATTTCTTAACAGTTCCAGTCCGGCAGCATCCGGCTGTGCATAGAGATGCAGCAGTTTGGGTGTCATTTGGGCGTTGCTGTAGATTCCCGGTTCGTTTGCAAAACGCTGGGCTTGTATCTGTCGGGCACGGATTACACGTTCGCGGATGCAGGCACTGCTTTCTCCCGGGGTGCTCTTGGAGATTTCTTCAAAGGGAACGGGCACAATCTCAATTTGGATGTCAATGCGGTCGAGTAAGGGACCGGAAATCTTGTTAAGGTATCGTTGTACTTGTCCCGGACTACATACACAGTTTCGTGTGGGATGATTGTAGTATCCACATGGGCAAGGGTTCATCGATGCGATTAACTGGAAATTGGCCGGATATTCCAGACTGTACTTTGCTCTTGAAATAGTGATACGATGGTCTTCAAGAGGTTGGCGAAGCACTTCTAGTACACTTCTACTAAATTCTGGAAGTTCATCAAGAAACAGCACTCCATTATGTGCCAGACTGATTTCTCCGGGTTGAGGCGTAGCTCCTCCGCCCACCATGGCTACCTGAGAAATGGTGTGGTGCGGACTGCGGAACGGTCGGGTAGCAATAAGTGAAGAACCCTTTTTTAACTTCCCGGCCACTGAGTGTATTTTGGTCGTTTCCAGGCTTTCTCCTAATGAAAGCGGGGGAAGAATGCTGGGAAGGCGTTTAGCCATCATAGACTTACCACTGCCTGGGGCACCGATGAGCAGTACATTATGTCCGCCTGCAGCTGCAACTTCCAGTGCTCGCTTCACATTTTCCTGTCCCTTTACTTCTGCAAAGTCAAACGGAAAAATAGATTGGTGTTTGTAGAATTCCTCACGCGTGTTGACAATGGTAGGCTGTAAGATTCGTGTGCCGTTCAGAAAATCAATCACTTCTGTAATGCGTTCCACACCATATACATCCAGGTTATTTACGACAGCGGCTTCCGAAGCATTCTGTTGCGGAAGAATAATTCCCTTAAAACCTTGTTGGCGAGCCGCAATGGCGATAGGGAGTGCTCCTTTGATGGGCTGCAGACTTCCGTCCAGGCTTAGTTCCCCAATGATGAGGTAGTCTGCCAGGTGTTCAGAAGAGATTGTTTCATTGGCGGCTAAGATACCGATAGCCAGCGGAAGGTCGTACGAGGCACCTTCTTTCCGGATATCGGCTGGAGCCATGTTGACTACTATTTGTCGTGCAGGAAATTTGTATCCGTTTACTTGCAGAGCGGATACGATACGTTCGTGGCTCTCCTTGACAGCAGAGTCCGGAAGTCCTACCAGGTAAAATTTTATACCGCGTGAACAGTTGACTTCAATTGTCACGATAGTGGCGTCAATGCCTTGTACGGCGGCTCCAAAAAGTTTGACAAGCATTTAAGGTCGTTTTTAAGTTGTGTTTTATTTTTTGTCTTCCGCTATCAAGGCTTCAATCTTGGTCTGTAATGCTTTTCCGTAAAGATTGCTGCCTAAAATCTTCCGGTTTCGGTCTATCAGTATGTTGAATGGAAGACGCTGCACGTTTTGTTGCTTCAGAATCTGATTATTCCATCCTTTATAGTCGCATACCTCAATCCATTGTTCCGTATCTTTCCGGGTATTTTTCTGCCATTCTTCCTTGTTATAATCCAATGAAAAGTTGACAATCCGGAGGTTGTTTTTTGAGAATTTCTCGCATAGAGTATACAAGGAATCTTTTATTTCTATACTTTCCTTATCCCAGCTCGCCCAGAAGTTTATGAGTGAATATTGTTTTTGCGTGCTACTGCTGCTCCAAGACAAATATTCTCCATTTCTTTTCTTTACGGACATGTAGTTTAGGTAGGCCGATGTGTTTTTCCCTTTTTCGGGTAACTTTTGTAAAACTTCGTTCAATACTCTGCAATCTTTCACCTTACCAGTCAGCGGTTCCGCCAGTCGGGCGATGAGGTCTAAGTTCGGATTGGCTGATTGTGAGAAATACCGTTGCAAGATATAAGCTGAAGCAGGTGAAGCTGGATGGCTCTTGATGAAACTTTCAGCTTGCTTGCACACTTGTGCAGAATCCTTCAGCGTAGCTATGCTTTGCAAAAATTCCTGATATTCATTGTTGGCCCCTTCTCCTTTGATTTCCGGATGTGCCAAGCTTCCTTTTATAGAAACCTTCCAGCCCTTTTCTGCAAATATTGGGAATGTTTCACCGGAATCGTTCACCAGACGGAATATATTCAGGGTGTCGGGAGTGAAAGTATAGGTGAACTTACCTTCTCGTGGGTAGATGGTATCCAATTTAGACTCAGGATCGTCGAAAACTACCAGAATCATGTCGGAAGTAATACCTTCCAGTTCCCCTTTGAGCTCAAATTCATCGCTTTGTCTGCATGAATCCAGGCAAAACAACAGATATACAGATAAGAGGAGCAGATATAATTTTTTCATAAACTGTATTTTATTTTTGCGAAAATACATATTTTCATCTTATAATCTTTCATCTTCTCCCGATTCTTTCCCATAAAGGCATAAAAAAACCGGAATCACTTGACACGATTCCGGTTCCTTTTATGTAATTAAGTCAGATTACTTTACTTCGTTTGCATATTTTGCAAATTCGCGGTCGTTCTGAGCTTTAGCAGCCAAAGCAGCATCTTGCTGTTTTACTTTATCCATGCTGCTCTTAACCAAGTCAGCGTTGTTAGTTCTAGCACCTACAACTGCCATCAGGTAGTTAGTGTAAGCGTCCGGATTCTTCACTGCAGACAGAGTAGATTTAGCTTTGTTGTAATCTTTAGCCAAGATCTGAGCCAAAGCAGCTGAGTTAGTCTTAGTGTCACCGAATGCCTGTACAGCGCGGTCATACTGACCTTGTTTGATGTACAAGTTACCCCAAAAGCTTCGTTAGCTGTGTTAGCACCAGTAGACTTGCTCAAGTAAGTTTCAGCGTTAGCTACGTTACCCTTAGTCAATTCAATCAAACCAAGGTTAGTGTTAACTTCAGCAGCGTTAGCGTTCTTGCTTGCAGCCTGTTTGAAGTAGTTTTCAGCAGTAGCCAAGTCACCGTTAGCATAAGCCATCATACCCAAGTTGTTGTAAGCACGGAAGTCGTTCGGATACAATTCAACAGTTTTCTTATAGATAGCTTCTTTACGAGCGTTGTCGTTAGTCAGAGTTGCAGCATACAGCAATTCATCGTTGCTCAATACTTTAGCGTCAGTATCGAATGCAGCGTTGATTTCTTCGTCGCTACGTCCGATTACATCGTAGTTAGCAGTCAAGCGAGCACGACGCAACTGAGGCAGGATTTCGTCAGCCAAAGTTTTGTAAACTGAAGAAATGTTCTTGATTTCAGTTTCACGCTGTTCTGGATCGCTGTACATAGAAAGAACACGCAAGATCAAGTCTTTATCCTGGATGTTAGATTTAGAAACCAATTCCTGGAATCCGTCCCAGTCCTGAGCAGTGTATTTAGCATCTACTTCAGTTTCAATCTTACCTTTCTTTAACTGCTGGTTCATGTATTTTTCAGTGTTGTTCTGACGGTTTTCAGCCAGAGTAGTATTCAGTTCAACACCACCATCAGGTGAAGCGTAAGCAGAAATTTCGATGTTGTTCAGTTTGTAGTTCTTAGTGTCACCAGCTACAGCTACTACTTGTTTGTGGAATGCTTTCAAGCTGTCAGACTTCAATTCGCTTGCGCGGAGGTTAGCCTGCTGGATCAAGAACATGATCTGAGCTTCTTTAGCCTGCTTGATGATACGCTGGAATGCATCCGGAGCGTAAGCAGCATTAGCAGAGTTTACAGTAGGAAGTTCTGAAGTAGCGATTACACCGTCAGCAATCTTTACAGAAGGGATAGTGTATTCTTTTTTACCTTTCTTAATTTTGAAATCCAGGTAAAGTTCAGATTTAGCCATTTCAGGAACATAGTCGAAAGAGGCTTTCATTGTATAAGTACCACCAGTCTTGTAAGAGATAGTCTGGTCGTTACCTTGTACTTTTTCACCCTGGAATGTAGCTGGCTGACCTTTAGCTTCGCCACCTTCCCATCTCAAAACCGGAGTAACTTCAACTGTTGCGTTTTTCTTGAAGTATTTTTCCGGGAATTTTCCTGTAATAGTTACAGGTACCTTACCACCAATAGCTTCCAACACTTCAGGGTTGGTAGTGAAGTAGTCAGGAGATAATTCGCCCATCTTGCTACATGAAGAGAAAGCAAGGACTAACAATGCCACTAACGGCAAATACAACTTCTTAATCATGATGTTAAATATTTAGTTTGTATAAATGAATAATCTTATTGTTTGATTATTTGGGGCAAAGATAAGAAAAACTCTATTACGTGTTAATCATTATCTGTTTTTTTTTGTAGGTCCGTTCGAAAAAAGCTTAAAAAAACGCATTTCTCTAATTTTTAAGTCGATTTCTAGGGTGATGTTCCAGAATTTCCTGCCGTAATCGGCTGCGGTCAAGGTGGGTATAGATTTCGGTAGTGCCTATGCTTTCATGCCCTAGCATGCACTGTATGGCGCGCAGATTGGCTCCTCCTTCCAGCAGATGGGTAGCGAAGGAATGGCGGAAAGTATGAGGGCTGATGGTTTTCTTCAGTCCGGTTTGTTCTGCCAGTTCTTTGATGATGTGGAACACCATGATGCGTGAAATGTTTTTTCCGAAGCGGCTGATAAATACAAAATCTTCATATCCGGGCTTTATCAGTCCTTCGTTGCGGTCTGGAAAGTACAGTTCCAGTTCGCGTATGGCACGTGAAGAAATGGGAACCAGGCGCTGCTTGCTTCCTTTACCTTCTACTTTGATAAATTTCTCTTTCAGGTAAAGGTCGGACAGTTTAAGATTACACAATTCGGACACACGCAGTCCGCAACTGTATAGGGTTTCCAAAATAGCCCGGTTACGCTGTCCTTCCCGTGTGCTCCGGTCAATGCTGCCGATAAGGGTGTCAATCTCTTCTACCGTCAGTACGTCGGGCAGGTGTTTGCCGATTTGTGGCGATTCCAATAGTTCTGACGGGTCTTGCTGTATGTAGTCTTCAAGCAGAAGAAAACGAAAAAAGGAACGTATCCCGGACAGAATGCGTGCTTGGGAACGCGGGTGAATGCCGATGTCGCGTAATCCGGCTGAAAAAGTTTCCAGATTTTCCAAGGTGACATCCGCAAAATGAATGTTTTCCAGTTCCAAAAAGGCGAACAGCTTGTCCAAATCCGTAAGGTAGGCCTCTACTGTATTGGCCGAAAGCGACTTTTCTAGTTTCAGGTATTGCTTATACTTTATTATTATGTTTTTTTTATCGGCCTTTTTCATTTCTTTTTCGTATCTTTGTGCCAAATTCTTCTACAAAGTTATTAAAATTCAGCAGAAGTATACAGATGAGAATACAAATAATCAATGGCCCGAACATCAACTTGTTGGGCAAACGGGAGCCTTCCATTTATGGAGCCGAATCTTTTGAAAGTTATTTGGAAAAATTGAAAGAGTGGTATCCATCGGTAGAGTTTGCGTATTACCAGTCGAATGTGGAAGGAGAACTGATAAATAAAATTCATGAAACAGGCTTTTCGTATGATGGCATTGTGCTGAATGCCGGTGCGTATACTCACACGTCCATAGCCTTGCAGGATGCCATCCGTGCAGTTACGTCTCCAGTCGTGGAGGTACATATTTCCAATGTTCATCGGCGGGAGGAGTTTCGTCACAAATCAATGATTTCCTGTGCATGCCTAGGAGTAATCTGCGGATTCGGACTGAATTCTTATCGTCTGGCAGTAGAATCCATTGTATTAGACAACAACAAATTATAGTATATTTATTATGATGCTTAAACAAACAAAAATCGTTGCGTCCATTTCGGACTTGCGCTGCGAAGTAGATTTTATCAGAGACCTTTTTAATGCAGGTATGAACGTGGTACGTATGAATACCGCACATGCCAGCCGTGAAGGTTTTGAAAAGTTGATTAATAATGTGCGTACCGTTTCTAACCGTATCGGTATTCTGATGGATACCAAAGGTCCGGAAGTACGTACTACGGCCAGTGCAGAAGGCCCGATTGACTTCAAGACAGGTGAAAAAGTTCGTATTGTAGGAAATCCGGAGCAGGAAACTACTCATGAATGTATTGCTGTGACATATCCGGGATTTGTGCACGACCTGTCAGTCGGAGCAGATGTGTTGATGGACGACGGTGAACTGGCACTGAGGTTATTGATAAGAATGAAGATACTTTGTTCTGTGAAGTACGCAATGATGCTACTTTGGGAAGCCGCAAGAGTGTGAATGTGCCGGGTGTACGCATCAACCTGCCTTCTTTGACTGAAAAAGACCGCAACAATATTTTGTACGCGATTGAAAAAGACATCGATTTCATTGCGCATTCATTTGTCCGCAATCGTCAGGATGTACTTGATATTCGTGAAATCCTGGATGCACACCACAGCGACATTAAGATTATCGCTAAGATTGAGAACCAGGAAGGTGTGGATAACATCGATGAAATTCTGGAAGTAGCCGACGGCGTAATGGTAGCTCGTGGTGACCTGGGTATCGAAGTGCCGCAGGAACGTATTCCGGGTATCCAGCGTATCTTGATTAAGAAATGTATCCTGGCTAAGAAACCGGTAATCGTGGCTACTCAGATGTTACACACCATGATTAGCAATCCGCGTCCGACTCGTGCAGAGGTTACTGATATTGCAAATGCCATCTACTATCGTACCGATGCATTGATGCTGAGTGGAGAAACAGCGTATGGTAAATATCCGGTAGAAGCTGTGAAGACTATGGCGAAGATTGCAGCTCAGGCTGAAAAAGACAAGATGGAAGAAAACGATATTCCAATTCCTTTGACTCCGGCAAATACCGATGTAACCAGCTTCCTGGCAAAACAGGCAGTACGCGCTACTAACCTGATGCCTATCCGTGCCATCATTACCGATAGCTTCAGCGGTTTGACTGCCCGCAACCTGGCTGCTTTCCGTGGAAAATATCCGGTATTGGCTATCTGTTATAAGGAAAAGACCATGCGTCACCTGGCATTGTCATACGGTGTAGAAGCTATCTATATGCCGGAAAAAGCCAACGGACAGGAATATTATTTCGCTGCATTGCGTAAGCTGATGGACGACGGTGTGCTGTCAGAAAACGAAATGGTGGCTTATCTGAGCGGTGGTAAACAAGGTACTCATACTTCATTCCTCGAAATCAACCAGGTGGGTGATGTGTTGAAGAGCGGAGATGACTACGTTTTACCCAACCGTAACCGTTACTTGTAATCATGAAAGAGACTGACGCGCTCGATGAATACATTCTTCAGCATATTGATGAGGAAAACGACTACCTGAAAGCGCTGTACCGGGCGACGCACGTAAAACTGTTGCGTCCCCGTATGGCTTCGGGGCATTTGCAAGGTCGTATGCTGAAGATGTTCGTGCAGATGATACGTCCGAAGCAGGTGCTTGAGATAGGTACCTATAGCGGATACTCCGCACTTTGTCTGGCAGAGGGACTGGAGGAAGGAGCTATGCTCCATACTTTTGAAATCAACGACGAGCAGGAAGATTTCACTCGTCCGTGGCTGGAAAATTCACCCTATGCCGATAAAATCAAGTTTTATATCGGTGATGCCCTTGAAATTGTGCCCGGCATGGACATCGTGTTCGACCTGGCATTTGTGGATGGGAACAAGCGTTTCTATGTAGAATATTATGAAATGATTCTGCAAAAGATGCATTCCGGCGGTTATATCATAGCCGACAATACCTTGTGGGACGGACATGTGCTTGAAGAACCGCATCACACGGACACGCAGACCATCGGAATCAAGAAATTCAATGACCTGGTGGCTGCCGATACACGGGTGGAAAAGGTAATCCTGCCCTTGCGTGACGGTCTGACTATCATACGTAAAAAATAAAAAGGTAATATGGAAACAACCAGACAAAACAAGATTGCCCGCCTCATTCAGAAGGAACTGAGCGAAATCTTTCTTTTGCAGACCAAGTCAATGCCTGGTGTGCTGGTTTCGGTCAGCATTGTCCGCATCAGTCCCGATATGAGTTATGCGCGTGTATATCTGAGCGTCTTCCCTTCAGATAGAAGTGAAGAAATCGTGAAGAACATCAATGCCAATATGAAGTCAATTCGTTTTGAGCTGGGAAACCGCGTACGCCATCAGTTGCGCATCATTCCCGAACTGAAGTTCTTCGTGGACGATTCTCTGGATTATGCAGAGAAAATTGACGAACTGTTGAAGAAATAATGTATCTGATATTTTAGTAAATACTCACAGAAGAACATGGAACGTTGCTTCCGGCTTCTGTGGGTTTTTATTTTGTGTTATATATAAATAAGGTATAACGGTGAACTTTCCTTTTTACATAGCCCGGCGATATTTGTTCTCCAAGAAATCACATAATGCCATCAATGTGATTTCCGGTATATCCGTGTGTGGAGTGGCACTGGCCACATTGGCGCTGGTTTGTACGCTTTCCGTGTTCAACGGTTTTCAGGACCTGGTATCTAATTTGTTCACGGCTTTCGATCCGGAGCTGAAAATTGTGCCTGCTACCGGAAAAGTGTTCGACGGCCAGGATAAAGCTATTGCAGCCATCCGGAAAATGCCTGAAGTAGCCTTGGTGTCCGAGTCGTTGGAAGACAATGCTTTGGTGCAGTATCAGGGGCGTCAGGCCATGGCTGTCATAAAAGGAGTGGAAGATAATTTTGAAGAACTGACACCGATTGATACCATTCTTTTCGGAAGAGGAGAGTTGCTGCTGCATGATGAGGTGGTAGATTATGCTATTCCCGGTGTACAGTTATTAGCTACTTTGGGTACCGGCATCCGTTTCCTTGACCCGTTAGAAGTGTATGCTCCCAAGCGAGGGGCTAAGGTGAACATGGCCAATCCGGCAGCTTCCTTTACAGGAGGAAACCTGTTCTCGTCCGGACTGGTGTTTGCCGTAAATCAGGAGAAATACGATGGCTCCTATATCCTTACTTCTTTGAAATTTGCCCGACAATTGTTTCAATACACCACTGAAGTCAGTGCCATCAATCTAAAAATGAAAGAAGGCACCGATATAGATGCCTTTAAGCGTAAACTGGAAAAACACCTGGGCGAACGTTTTCGTGTGTTCGACCGTTACGAACAGCAGGCCGACACGTTCCGCATCATGAAGATAGAGAAATTCATATCCTATCTATTCTTGACCTTCATCCTGATGATAGCCTGCTTCAATGTCATCGGTTCCCTGTCCATGCTCATTATTGATAAGCGTGACGATGTGGTGACGCTTCGTAACTTAGGGGCCAATGACCGACAGATTGTGCGTATCTTCCTTTTTGAAGGGCGTCTGATTTCATTTATCGGAGCCGTGTCGGGTATTGTGTTAGGTGTGCTGCTTTGTTGGTTGCAACAGACTTTCGGACTGATTTCCTTAGGAGCAGCCGGCAGCTTTATTGTCGACGCCTATCCCGTCAGTGTACACTGGGAAGACGTGGTGCTCATTTTCTTTACCGTACTGGCTGTAGGTTTTCTGTCTGTATGGTATCCGGTGCGTTACCTGAGTCGTCGGTTGCTGTCGAAATAGTCTCCGGTGGAAGTATATAAATTTTGTGGGGCGCTTTTCCTTTGCTTCCTAATATCTTGCTTTTGACCATCCGTTCAAGTCCTTCCAGGCTTTTGATTTCTGAAGTCCGGTCAGCTGACCGTATTCTGTCCTTGTGATGAACGGATGCTGCTTTAGATACTCCATGAGCAGGTGCAGGCGTTCCTCTTCCGTGTATCGGGCGGAACTTTTCTGGAATTTCCATTCTGTCTTGACTCGGGAAAGTTCCTGTCCCCTGCATCTTCGGTTGAAACTCTTGCTTGTGCGAAACCGTACTTTATCGAATCGGATGGTCTGGGCGTGAATTTCGCCTTCGTCGGTTATCTCTTTCCCTGCCTTCAGGTTGGCCACGGCATAGGCCATGTGTCCTATTTCTACGCATTCTCCTCTGGAAATGTAGAAAGATGTCCATTTCTCCACTTCTTCCATTACTCCAATTACGGTTCCTTCCTTGAATCCGGAAGAACGGGCTATCTGCCGGATGATTTCGCTGAAGGGTACAGCTCCTCTGGTTACAAGTTTAGGGTAAAGTTTCGGGCTCTTTTCGCTGTTCTTTGTTCCCGGTACGGGTAAAAAATCATACAATGCTTCCATATCTTTTGAAATATTACAAGTTGTTATTTATGTTTCCGCTGGCTGAACTGTATGTTTCTCCTTGCGGAACCTTATGTTTCTCGTTCGGAAAACGTAGGGTTCCCGTTAGGGAAACATTGTTGTTTCCGGTACAAATATAAAAGGTCACTTAGGGGCTATGTAGACATTTGAGGACATTTGAAGACATTTGAGGATTTTCGAAGACATTTAAAAATATTTGACTATTCAGAATGTATATTTAGTGAGTAAAAATACGCGTTCTGATGATAATTTATAGATTTATATACTGAAATTCGTTAAAAGTGATAGGTAAAAATATATCATGTTATAGTTTTTTATATATCTTTGCGGCTTATAATTATATAGATAGAGGGACATGAATGTGTATGGTGCTGTTTTGTTTAATAAGAACTTTTTTATTTAATCATTAATTTATTTTATAACAGGCAAAAGATGAAAAGATTTAGTCTTTGGTTACTCTTTTTTGCTGTGTTGGGTATTCAGTCAGCTTTAGCCCAGTCGTATAGGGTTAAAGGTAATGTCGTGTCGAAGACAGGCGATGAACCGCTGATTGGAGTATCTATCCTGCAAAAAGGAACTACTAATGGAGTGGTTACCGACATTGATGGTAACTATGAGTTGCAGATTCAGGGTGGCGAAGCTACTTTGGTCTTCTCTTATATCGGTATGCAGACGCAGGAGCTGAAAGTGAATTCACATACCGGTGTGCTGAATGTAACAATGTTGGACGATTCACAGATGATTGACGATGTGGTAGTCGTAGCGTATGGTGTACGTAAGAAAGGCACCATTGCCGGTTCTGTGTCGACTGTGAAAAGTGAAAAACTGGAAAATGTACCTACGGCCAGCTTTGATCAGGCATTGCAGGGACAGACTCCGGGATTGACTGTAATGGCCGCTTCTGGTGAGCCTAGCCGTGCGGCTACTTTCCAGATTCGTGGTACTAACTCTATTAACTCTGGAACAACTCCGTTATTTATCTTGGATGGGGTGCCTGTAGAATCATCAAGTTTTAATTCAATTAACCCTAGTGACATCGAGAGTATCTCTGTGTTGAAAGATGCTTCTTCTACTTCTATTTATGGAGCGCGTGCTGCCAATGGGGTAGTGGTGATTACTACTAAGCGTGGACGCAATATAGGAGATGCCAATGTCACTTTCCGAGGTCAGTGGGGATTCTCACAGCTGGCTGGAAGCAACTGGGACATGATGAATACGACAGAGCGTATACAGTATGAAAAAGAAATCGGTCTTGACCTCGGTGATGAATATTATGATAAGGTGAAAGGTATAGACGTAAACTGGATGGATGAAGTGTTTAACAACAATGCTCCTACCCAGAGTTATGAGCTTTCTGTAAATGGCGCTACTGATAAGACTAACTATTATGTTTCTGGAGGATTCTTTGATCAGGATGGTATTACTTTCGGTTCTTCTTTCCGTCGTTATAATGTACGTGCCAATGTGGAAAACCGTGCAAAAGAATGGCTGAAATTAGGAACAAGTACCATGCTTGCTTATCAGGAAACCGAGCAGGCTGTGGATGGAGATTATGCAATTTATGCACCTATTTCTGCTTCACACTTTATGCTGCCTTACTGGAATCCTTACAATGAAGACGGCTCTTTGGCTTCTACCAATGATGGAACCTGGAAAGGAAGCGGAGTGAACCCTATTGAGTGGTTGATAAACAATCCGATAAAATATAAGACTTACAAGGTCATTTCATCTGTCTTTGCGGAAGTGACTCCGATTGAGGGACTTACTATTCGTTCGCAGTTTGGTGTAGACTATTCACATGATACTGGTTTCTCAACTTCTACTCCAAGTTATTCTTTGAATGCAGGACTGGGTAGTGCCGGACGTTCATCTTTGGATAATCTGACCCTGACCATTACTAATACGGTGAATTATCACTTCAACCTGAAAAACCGTCATGACTTTAACTTTATGTTGGGACAGGAAGGCGTGAATTATCATTCAGAGAATTTCAATGTAACCACAAGCAAGCAGAACAATGATGCATTGGTTAATCTTTCATCAGGCTCATTTGCTGGTTCATGGGGGGATTCTACTACAGAATATGCATTCTTGTCTTTCTTTGGCCGTGGCGAGTATACCTGGATGGTAAATATTATGCAGATTTCTCTGTACGTGCAGATGCTTCTTCACGTTTTGGTAAAGATAATCGTTGGGCCGGATTCTGGTCTGTAGGATTGATGTGGGATTTCAAGAAGGAAGAATTCTTTGAAGATTACGACTGGCTTACCAATGCTCAGTTGACTTTCAGTACAGGTACTTCTGGTAACTCCTCTATTTCTAACTATGAACATCTGGCTTTGGTAACGGGTAGCTCTAACTATTTGGGTGAAACAGGTATCAAACCCTCACAGCGTGGAAATGAGAATCTTACCTGGGAAAAGCTTTGGACTACTAACGTAGGATTGCGTCTGGGCTTTTTTAATCGCGTAAACTTTACGGCAGAGTTCTATAACAAGCTGACTTCTGATATGTTGATGCAGGTACCGGTAAGTTATGCTGACGGAGGTTACGGAGCTTATTGGGATAACGTAGGTGCAATGGTTAACCGTGGTATCGAGCTCTCGGTAGATGCTGACATCATTCGTACAAAAGATTTTACATGGAATGTGTTTGCCAATGCTTCTTACAATAAGAACAAGCTTACGGAACTTTATAACGGAATCGATCAGTATGTAGACAGCAACGTAAACATGTATGCGGTAGGACATGATGTAGCAAACTTCTACATGGTACGTTATGCAGGTGTGAATCCGGCAAACGGAGATGCACTCTGGTATACTAAAGACGGTGAAATAACCAATGTGTTCAGCGAAGAAGACCGTGTGCTGATTGAAGGAAAGAGCTTCATTGCTCCGTGGCAAGGAGGTTTCGGAACAACCCTTTCATGGAAGGGCTTGATGCTTTCTGCACAGTTCAGCTGGATGGCCGACCGTTGGGCGTATAACAATGACCGCATTATGGACGAAAGTAATGGTTTGTATACTTCTTACAACCAGTCAAAACGTTTGCTTTATGACCGCTGGAAAGAACCCGGGGATGTGACAGACATTCCGCGTCATGGAGTTACTCCTCAGTTTGATACCCATTACCTGGAAAATGCTTCTTTCCTGCGTTTGAAGAACCTGATGCTTTCTTACAATCTTCCTCAGAGTGTATTGAAAAGTACGAAATTCTTTAACGGAGCACGTGTATATGTACAAGGACAGAACTTATTGACATTTACTAAGTTCACCGGACTTGACCCGGAATTCTCTGCTAATATATACCGTGCGCAATATCCTATGTCACGTCAGTTTACTTTGGGCGTAGAATTGAATTTTTAAAAGCTGAAGACAACGATGAGAAACTTTAAAATATATTTATTGGGAGTAGCGGCGATGTTGTTCTCTACTTCATGTTTGGACAAGGACCCTACACATGCTATTTTGGCCGATCAATCCATTACTACAGTGGAAGAAGCCAATCAGGCTGTCATGGGAATTTACTCAGACTTTATGAGCCGCTATTTGTATAGCGGTAACTTGACTTTGCTGCCTGACATCCAGTCTGATTTGGTATACGCAGTAAATGGCTATTCCAATGCTTACGGTGATATTTGGCGCTGGAACATCAATCCTACCAATGCGGATATTGAAGCTGTTTACGGTTCACTTTACAAGGTTATCGGTGACTGTAACTTCTTCTTTGAACAAGTGGCCAAGTGGGAGAATAACATTGTGGATGATGATGCTTACGAGAAACTGGAAGCTTATAAGGGTGAAGTGCATTTTGCCCGTGCATTGGCTTATTCAGAATTAATTAAATGTTTCTGCAAGGCATACGATCCGGCTACGGCTAAAGATGAACTGGGTGTGGTGCTTGTATCAAGTTATTCTAATCCGGGCGAAATGAAGCGTGCCTCTTTGTATGATTCATATCAGTTTGTTCTGGATGATTTGACAAAAGCATACGATTATATGGAACCGGAGGAAGGTGCTATGCTTGTAGCATCCGACTATTATGATTCGCCTTATTTCAATGAGTTTACGGTGCAGGCACTGATGGCTCGTGTATATCTCTATATGCAGGATTGGGATAATGCGATTAAGTATTCTTCTAAGCTGATAGACAGTGATTTATATTTGCTTTCAAGCGCCACTACAGTCTATACAAACGATATGTCATATTATGACTATATGTGGAAATATGATGCTTCCACTGAGACTATCTGGAAAGTCGGTTTCCTCCCTACATCTTATGGAGGAAAATTGGGACAGGTGTTCTTGAATTTTGATGAAATTAGTTATCGCCCGGATTATGTACCTGGACAAGCAGCACTGAATACGTATGAAGGTAATGACTTGCGTTATGTTTCATTCTTCCAGGATATGCCTACCGGATATGCTCACGGGCTTGTTTGGCCGTTGCTGGTAAAGTATTATGGAAACATGGAATTTGTTTCCAATTACCGTATTTATCATGTAAATATGCCGAAAGTATTCCGTTTGTCAGAACAATACCTGATTCGTGCAGAGGCATATTGCCAGAAAGAAGACTTTGCAAAAGCGTCTGCAGACATTTCTACCTTGCGTCAGGCTCGTTATCAAACGCATGGTTCTGCTACTCTGACTTCAGAAAACTGGCTGGACGAAATTGACAAGGAACGTCTCCGTGAGTTGTTCATGGAAGGATTCCGTTTGCAGGACTGAAACGTTGGGGTAAAGGTTTTGAACGTAAGCCGCAGGAACAAAGTGTGAGAGATGGAAGCAGCCTGAAAATTGAGGCTGGCAATCCTTTGTTTGTATGGCCGATTCCTCAGCATGAACTTGACTTGCCGGGCTCTGCCATTGAACCGAATGAAAGTAATAAATAACGAAATAATATAAAGGAATAACGATGAAAAGATTTTTCGGAAAATTGGGAATATTTGCCTTTGCTGCCACATTGTTTGTCGGATGCAGCGAAGACCGTGTTTCCTATGCAGGTCCTGACTATGTAATGTTCTCTGATTCGTTGCAGACCATTGCCATACAAAGTTCGGATACCTATTATGATATTCCTATATCTGCTACTACGGCATGCGACTATGATCGTACTTATGCCGTAGAGGTAGTTGATAAAGGAAGTAATGCCATTGAAGGCTTACATTATGAACTGCAGTCAAACTCGGTTACCATTAAGGCTGGCGAGTTGGCTTCTTCTGTAAAAATCAAAGGTTTTTATGATAACTTTGAAGATACGGACTCTTTGGGTATTAATTTGAGACTGGTTGCGCCACAAGACAAAATCTGGGATATATATGGAGATGAGACGAAGGTGCAGTTGGTAAAGATTTGTCGGTTTGATATTAAGAGTTTTGTAGGATATGCCAAAGTAACTTCCAATTTCTTTGCAGACTATATGCAGAATACAAGTTTCCGCGTGGTGACTGTAGAACAAGATCCGGAAAAGGAAAATGGGGTAATCATCAATGATTTCTTCTTGGATGGAATGGACTTGAAAATCAGTTTTAATACGCAGAAACCACTTGAACCCAAAGTTGAGATGGAACTCAGGTTGTTACCAAATTATCTGAAGTTACAGGTGGAGCAGTATTGGGTACGGATATGATTTTGGCCGTGCCTTATACTGGAGTAGTTTCATACTTTAATGTATGTCAGGGATTTGCTCTGCTGTATCATACTTTCTATGTAGAAGGATACGAATCAGCTGGTCCGTTAGGTACATACCCGACTATAGTTGAATGGATTTCTAAGGAGGAGTATGATTATCTGAAGAAACAAGGATATTAACATGTAATGTCAAAAGAATAGACGTATGAAATATATAAACATATTATCAAAAATGTGGCTTATGGCTGTAGCTGTGGTGGTTGTGGCTTGTTCTGAGGATGAGGGGGCACCTGTGACTCCTTCTTTCCCGGAAGAAGAACAAATCCTCTCAGTGAAGGCAGGAGAGTCTGTTGACCTCGTTTTTGAGGCGTCAATGGATTGGAAACTGTATTCTTCAACTTTGTGGTGCAGATTCTCTAACGGAATGACTTCTATTAGTGGACAGGCAGGAAAGCAGACTGTGCAGGTGTCTGTAAATGAAGAAATGTTGAGTTATGGAGAAATGCAGGCTGAAATCACTTTGAAACAAGGTGACATGGAAAAAGTCATTGCAAAGTTGACCCGTCAGGGAGAAGGCTTATGGGTGACAGATGCTAATGGGAATTATTTTTCAGAGGAAAACCTAATACCGTTTTTTTATAGGGAAATAGGAAAAGGAGTTGACATTAATTTTACTACTAATTATGATTGGACTGTTGAGGAATATCCCGAATGGTTAGTGGTGAATGAAGCTCCTCTGAAAGGTCTTGGTTTTCGTCCGGGAAATATTTCTGTTACTGTAAAGAATGAATTTAGTGCTTTTGCTAAAAAAGGTGATATAAAAGTGAAAAGGACAGGAACTGACGATTTTGTTAATATACCAGTGAATTTTTATGGTATTGATAGAGTTAGTTCTGATAAGAATGCTTGGGGAGGATGGACTTTCAAATTCTGATGGAGGCAAATATTCTACTTCCAATAGCATGACGGGTGAATCTGATGAGTTTGATGCTCCTTTGGTTATGCAAAATGTATTGGTAAATGGAAATGATTATGAAGTTTTGTATTTTGAAGATTTTTCAGATAAGCAATATCGTTTGATGGATGATGATTCGAAATGGATAAATGCCACAATAGAATCAAATGAAGGAGTAGAGAATAAAACAGCAAAGGTTTCTGTAATAGAAAATTCTACATCAAAGAAACGGAAAGGTGCTATTTTAGTTATACCGACAGATACTTTAAATATGATCGGTCGTGATAATTTGTTGACTGCAGATAACGACTTTACCGAGGCAGCAGGGAAGTATGTATTAATAGGGTTAGAGCAAAAGTCTAATCTGAATTTAACAGATGAATTTATGGTGGATTGCGGAGAATCTACTCCTGTTGCTTTCTCTAAAATAGAGAATCCGGACTTAAGTCTTATTGAGAAATATGGCACAGATAAAATATATGAATGTGAATTGCCGAGTGGTGTTGCTTATGATACTTTTATTATAACTTCTTCAGAGATATATCAACAATACGGTGGTTATTATAACTGGCAATGTGCACCTGTTTGGCCTAACGTGCAAGTCGATTATGGAATGATGGGAAGTGCATTTTCATTAACAGGTATAACAGAAAAGAGTGGAACAGAGGTTGATCCTGAAACAGAACAACTTGTAGAGCCTTTATCAGTCATGATAATGTATTATACTTCTACAGGAATGGAAGATATGGTTGTTTTATTAATTAAGCGTGAGATAAAATAATGAAAATGAGAAACAAAATAAGAATATCCTTATTAAACTATTTTGTAATATTATTAATTACAATAATAGGTGCTGCCTGTACTGATGACAAAGAAGTATTTCAGGCTGATAAGGGTTACGTACAGTTTAAGGTGTACAAGAGTGAGTCTTATGTAAAAAATGAGACCTCTCGTGCAAGTGGCAACGTGCTTGATTCACTTTATGAAGCAAATAAAGTGAAAGTAGTGTTGAGAAGCAATGATTATGACTTCTCTCAGACACTTATGTTGCATGCTTATGATGAGCAAAGCGCAGAGTATGGTTTGCGTAGTGATAAACTGGAACTGCAGACCGGTGAATATACAGTAGTAGGATTTTATCTTTATGATAGAGCAGAGAAAGAACCTATTTTTGCCGGTATTCCATCTGAAAAAACAACCTTTACAATTGTAAGTGGTGGGCTTGTTGTGCAGGATTTGCTGGTGGATGCAATAGGAAGAGGCTTGGTTAAGTTTGAACTGATTAAAAATATCCAATCTCGTGGTGCAAGTGATTCCGACCCCTATCCGTTTAGCGATATTAATAAGGTGGATATTAAGATTCAGAACATGGATACCAAAAAGACGCAAGAGTTTAAGTCTTTGAAGGTAACTTATGTAGAAGATTTTGATGACCGGGGTATAGGCTATCGTACTTCTGTCGGAAGAATTGATACGCTTGTTACAGCTGAGGCTGGAAATTACAAGATTCTTTCGTATGCTGCATATAATCGTACGGAACTTCTGCAATATTTTAATGATGAAGTATTGGGTGAGGCTACCTTTACGGTGACAGATAACAAGCAGACAGATGCAAAGGTGCCTGTTACTATTATGGAAACAGCTGCAAACATAAAAGATTATTATAATCTTCGTACTTTGTGGGAGGAGCTGGGAGGCCCAAACTGGTCTTATGTAGGCGAAAGCTATCCGAAAGGAACCAACTGGGATTTTGATAATAAAGATATAGACATGTGGGGTGACCAGCCGGGAGTAAGCCTTGACAAGAATGGCCGTGTTATTGGTTTGTCTATTGGCGATTTTAATCCGACAGGAATTGTGCCTGCAGTGATTGGTGAGTTTGAAGAACTTCAAAGTCTGGCTTTAGGTACACACAATGATAAATTGCGTCCGGGAGAAAACCCACTGGCTGATTTAAAGGGTGGTTTGACTCCTGCTGTGCTTGAAAAGCTACGTTCTGATTATATGGATAACTTTGCATTGCGCGACTCCAGACAGGACTGGGACGTGCAGATGCAGCGTTGTATGGTAGAGGCTGGACAGCCGGCCATTAAAAAATCGATTGTACAGCCCAAGGATATAATCCATGGTGACTTGACCAACGGTATTACGGGGATTGATAAGGCAATTGGAAACCTGAAGAAACTTGAAGTATTGTATATAGCCAACTCACCTATTACTAGCTTGCCTGAGTCATTAGGTGATTTGAAAAGTTGCACAGACCTTGAAATTTACAACTGCCCACGCTTGACAGCTTTCCCTGATCAGTTGGCTGAAATGGAGAACCTGACTCAGCTGAATATGGCAATGAATCCTCAGTTAGCGGCAGCGTTCCCAGAAGGAATTAAAACATTGGCAGAGGGTAAAGCCGGTGAATCTTTACAGATTCTATATTTAGGTTATAATAATATTGCATCTTTACCTACAGAAGTCTCTAAGATGAAGAAGTTGGGTAAGATTGATTTGATATACAATAAGTTGACAGCTCTTCCTGCTTTTGGAAAGGATGTGAACTTGGTTCAGGGTACTTTTGATTATAATGAGATTGCACGTATCGAAAAAGATGCGGATGGATACTTTTGTGGTATGGATGATGTGGAATCGCTGTCTTTCTCACATAATAAACTGAAAGCATTTCCGAATATATTTGATGCCAAGTCAATTTACATAATGGCTTCCATTGACTTCTCTTATAATGAGATTACAGAAGTAACGACAGATAAGGGTATCAATACGAATAATTTGTCTTTGGCTGGTAATGCATTGAAAACCTTCCCGAAAGACTTGTTCACGGCCGGATCTCCTTTGACCGTGTTGAATCTTAGCGGGAACCAAATCGAGGAGATTACGAATGATGACATTAAGGGTGAAAAAACGTATATGATGACAAGTCTTGACCTGTCGAACAATCGTTTGAAGAAATTACCGGATGATATGAATGGAACATATATGCCGCATTTGTATGGTATTGATATAAGTGGAAATCAGTTCTCGGCATTCCCATGGGGATTGGCAAATATTTCTTATCTGAACACGTTGATTATGCGTAACCAGCGTGATGATGACGGTAACCGAGTATATAAGGAATGGCCTACAAATATTGGTAACCATAAAGGCTTGCGTGCATTGCTTTTAGGTGGAAATGATATTGGCAAGGTTCCCGAAACAGAAAGACTTTCGTACCTTATTAATACGCTGGATGTAAGTGATAACCCAAGTATCGTTCTGAATGTATCATCTGTTTGTCCTTATATCAAGGTTGGTATGTATCTGCTGATTTATGATATAACACAAGATATTCGTGGATGTGATTATCTGACTTTGGAATAATTTAACGAGTAACGTATGAAAAGATTTTTAAATATTATAATGGTTATTTCGGCCTGCATGGTATTGGCTGTTTCCTGTAAGGAAGAAGACAATGTCGTGTCTGAATTCTCTATCGACAAGACGGAGATTGCTGTCGGGGCCGATGGAGGTAGCGAATTACTGGAAATAAAAGGCAATGTGAAATGGCAGGGTACTTCTGAATCTTCCTGGTTGAAATTCAGTCCTTCCAATGGAGAAGGAGCTGCTACTTGTGAAGTTCTGGTAGACTCGTCTGTAGTGGCTGAACCACGTGAAGGAGTTATCACTTTTATGGCAGCAGGCCAGACCACTGCAACTACAGTGAAAGTAATGCAGATGGGGTATGCAAAAGGTATTTTTGTAAGTGAAGAAGACAGAACCATCTCTTTGGAAAACTCTGCGAAACTGGAGGAGCGTTTCTTTGAGGTTACAATGATGGCCAATGTGAATTTTGATGTAAGGGTCAATAATTTGCCAGATGAAGATGGAACCGTTTCAGACAAGGAATGGCTGAAGTACAAGAAAGAAACGCCTAATTATGATTATGGAGACCGTCCACGCTTGTTGAAATTGCACTTTGACTGGGAGATCAACATGACCGAGAAGGCTCGTACTGCAGAGGTGATTATAACTCCGCAGGAAACATCTGATACAGAAGGGGATGGGACGATAAAACTGGTCGTTACTCAGAAACCTGCTCCGGTAATTACGGATGACCGTGCCGGAGACTCTTTGGCTCTTCTTTCCATATATAGTAGCATGAATGGTATTTTTACTTGGGATGCCAGTGAAAACATGAGATACTGGAAAGGTGTAGAACTTTGGGAAACTACTGATAAATATATCAAGATAGAGGCAGATGGAACGATTAATTATTCCGCTCCTGTCCCTAAAGAATTGATTGGCCGTTTGAAATCTGTAGAATTTATTGCGTTTGAAACAAAGGAATCACTTCCTTATCAGGTGAAATATCTTAAAACTGCTGAATCAATTACATTCTCAGGAAACTCGAATACATTCCTCAAGGATATCGTATTGGGAAATGAGATTTGTGAACTGGTGAAATATGGAAATCTGCGTAATTTAGCGATATGCGCTTATGGTCTGGTGGGATTGCCGGAAAACTTTACCGAGTTTGGTAAAACACTTGTCTCTCTGGATTTGGGTAGCAATAACTTTGAAGTGATGGGCAAAGGTGGAACCACAATAGACGGCGTGAAGGTTATCGGTATCGAAAGTATTACGCAGGACAATTTCCCTTATTTGTGCAAATTGGATTTGACCAAGATAAATCGTTATGATACGACAAAAGATCTTTCAGCCTATAAAGGAAAAGATGATAAACTTGGTTTCCGTTGGACTACTGGTTATGGTGGAGATGGATTCCCTGGACCGTCAGATGGATATGATAATACTTATTTTAAGGAGTTGTTGCAATGGGAAAATCTGGAATATCTGTCATTGTCTTTAAATATGCTGGATGGAGAATTGCCTCGGATCAGGATTTGTTGAATTTAGGTATTAAAGCTTATACACAAAGTGATATTGATAATGCAGCCAATAAAGATACAATTGAAGACGCTAAGAAGTATTTGATTGGTGCTCCAAAAGTTTGGCCAAGAATGAAGAAGCTTTCTTTAAACCTGAACTTCATGAACGGAAAACTACCTGACTGGATATTATATCATCCGTACCTGAGCTTCTGGGATCCGTTTACCATGATTTTCCAGCAGGAACTTAGTACAACGTCTTCAAAGGCTAAAAATACAAAGGGTGAGGTTATTACAAAGTTCAGTAATGAGCCTACAAACTTGAGTAACTATGGGTTTGAAGATGATGGCATAACGAGAAAGATGAGTTATTATGAGATGTATCCTAAGAGAAAACCTCAGATAACAGATGAATCGGAAGAGGGGAATTGATTTCGTTAAAGTAATTTTTGTGGAATGATATAAAATAGAACTTTGTAAAGCTTTCGGCCTGCAAACCTGTAGGCCGGGGCTTGCATGGCTCGAAAATTAAACGATTAAAAATGAAGAAAAAATATATTTTTGCCGCTCTTGTGAGTGCTATGGGGTTGTTCTCCTGCTCTGATTCTGAAACGTTTTTAGAATCTGGAGTGCAAGAGAATATAGTGGCCCCTATATCTGGTTTGGCTGATGAGGCAGTGGAAGGTGAACTTCTCATCAAGTTTAAGCCGGAAGTGGAAGAGGTGCTTGAAAAAGCTCAGATTTTAAGTCGTAGCGGGGTACAGACTCGTTCGAGTATTCCTTCGGTAGATGAAATCCTAGATATTGCCGGAGCATATACCTTTGAACGTGTTTTCCCTGTAGACAAACGTCATGAAGAACGTACCCGTAAAAATGGTTTGCATTTGTGGTATGTGGTGAAGTTTGATAAAGATATGGACTTGAATAAGGTGGCTTTGGATATGTCTAAGCTTTCGGAAGTGGCAACCGTGGAATATAACCAGGTGATAAAGAGAGGTTATGATACCACCAAGAAAGCGAAGGGTTTAAACAGGGCTACAAGAGAAGCCATTCAAACATTAGGCAGCCAGACCCAGACTGAAAATATGAAACTTCAGTGGGGTATAGGAAATGATGGAAGTGTAGTTACAGGTGCTGTTACCGGATACGATGTAAATTGTGTACCGGCCTGGGAAAAATGCCAGGGTGACCCTTCTATTATTGTGGCCGTAGTGGACGAAGGGGTGATGTATAACCATGAAGACTTAGCCAATAATATGTGGATTAATCCAGCAGAAACATTTGGTTCTGATGAAGATGCAGATGGCAATGGATATGCTGGTGACAAATATGGTTATAATTTTGTTGCAGGGAATGGTCATATTTCATATACTCAAACGGGAGATACGGGACATGCGACCCACGTGGCTGGAGTAATTGCTGCAGATAACAATGGGATCGGTATTCGAGGTATTGCTGGAGGGGATGGAACTCCTAAAACTGGTGTGAAAATAATGTCTTGCCAGATTTTTAGTGGAGAAGGGGCTTCTTCTGTACTGAATCAAGCTAAGGCCATTAAGTATGCAGCAGATAATGGGGCTGTTATTCTTCAGTGTAGTTGGTCGGCAGCTTCTGGACGTATCAATCCATTGATGGGTACTCCTGGTTTTACATCGGATGAGGAATGGTCTAACTCGGTGGTACTTCAGAAAGAAGCGTTAGAATATTTTATTCATAATGCGGGTGATCCGAATGGGGTGATTGATGGAGGTATTGCCATATTTGCAGCAGGTAATGAATATGCTCCTATGGTCAGCTACCCGGGAGCGTATGGTGACTTTATTTGTGTTACTGCACTTGATCCGGCAGGAAAACCTTCTTGTTATACGAATTATGTCAGCCCGAGTGGAAGCAAGAACCTGATTGCAGCTCCTGGTGGTGATGCGAATGCCTTTAAGGATGAAAAGGCTTCTATCCTTTCTACTATGCCGAATTCAGCTATTGAGGGTTCTGACCTTACCGCAAGCCAAAGTGGATATGGTTATATGGATGGGACTTCAATGGCTTGTCCGCATGTATCGGGGGTAGCAGCTTTAGGTTTGTCGTATGCAGCAAAATTGCGTAAGCATTATCGTGCGTCGGATTTTAAAGATTTGCTGCTGGCGTCGGTGAGAGATTTGAGTGGCAATCTCTCGAGATGAGAAGAGTTATTGGGAAAATTGGGGAAGTGTTAGGTGAGGCTGCTCCTCATTTGAGAATGAACTTACCGGCTTATAGAGGTAATATAGGAGGCTTAATCGATGCACAGGCTGTGCTGGCCAATATTGATGGCAGTAATTTTGGTGCCCAGCCAATGCGTGTACCTAACGTGTACGTAGCACTTGACGCCACAGAAACGGTGAATTTGAACAGAATCTATGCGGATAATGTGACAGCTACGGAATTTAATGTTGTGGATAGCAGTATTGCGGCAGTATCGTTGGATAATAATCAGCTGAAGGTAAAAGGTACCAAAGTTGGAACCACTAAAGCTTCTGTGACCAGTAGTGATGGCAAGACACAAGAATTTGTGATTACGGTGCGTAAAGCTACTGGAAATGGGTGGATGTAATCTTGTTTGATTTTTATGAGAACTGTAATTATCTGGATGTTCATATTACTTTCTGTGCCTTCTTTGATGGCACAGAAAGTTTTCTCCCAAAAGGAACTGGATGCCGTATTGAATCCTGTATTGATGGAGCATGCGGAAGAAATGCTTCGCTTTGAACATATGGAGATAAATGCAGGAACTCTGTCTGAGGATGACAAGCCGCAAGTCTTTACTTTTACTTGCACGAATGTCGGGAAACAAAAGATAGTAGTCACAAAGATTTCTACGACATGTGGATGTACAAACGCTCATATAGATTCTCCAGTGATAAATCCGGGAGAAAAGGCTGTGATTCAACTGACCTATAATCCGTTCGGACAACCAGGAACTATTTATACCCGGGCATTTGTATATGTAAGCATTTCGGAAAAGAGACCAATTGCTGCATTGACCATTTCAGGAAAGGTTACTCCTTCATCGGCTTTATGGAGAGATTACAGGTATACCATGGGGCATTTAAAAATACGTGCTAAGACAATAAACATGGGAACTGTCACTGCGACTATGCACCGCAGAGTCGAGCGGATAGCTTGCGCTAATGCAGGAAATGAGCCTTTAAAGGTAAGTGCTGTAAAGGGATTTCTTCCAGAATTTTTGAAGTTAAGAACGGAACCGGAGGTTTTAGAACCTGGACAAGAAGGCTTATTGATGGTAGAACTGGATGGAAGAAAACTTTCCGGGCAGAAGGGGAAAAAGTCATTCAGTGTTTTACTTGAAGGTGTTTCCGGACGACCATCAGATAGGACAATAAAAATCAATATGGATATAAAATAATAATATTTATAAATAGGAAGATATGGTAAAATTCATATTTAGAATTATGATGTGCATCTCGTTGTTAGCAATGACGACAGCTTGCAGCAAGGATGAAGAAGCTCCAGTGGTATATCAGGAGGTAAATTATGCCACTATGAATGGAACGTGGATGTTGACTGAGTTCAATGGAGCACCTTTACAAGAAGGTCAGTATGTATACATCACTTTTAATAGAAAGGAACATACCTTTGAAATGTATGAAAACATGGGGAAGTATGTATTCGCATAAATCTACAGGTTCTTTTGAAATTGAAGAAGATGAAGATTTAGGGTATATTTTGACAGGTGAGTATGATTATTCACATAATCCGTTGAAAGAATACATTGTATCAGAAATGACAGATGAAACAATGAAGTGGACTGTAAAGGATAATGCAGAAGACGTATCTGTATATACACGTTGTGCTGAGATTCCTGAAGATATTCTGAATGGGAGCAGAAGCCTGAAATAATTCCCGTTTCCTTTAGAAGGAGAAATTTAAATATCCTGTTGTCAATATGTAGGTTGGCAACAGGATATTTTTGTTTAATATCAGTTCCCAAACCGTGAGGTATCCACTTCCTTCACTTCTTTTTTCTTGTAGCCGCCAAAGCGGTAGCTGAACGAAAGGGTAATGCTCTGCATGTAGCTTTTGGTGTTCATGTCGAGATGTTGCGCACCGTTCCGGACTTTTGTTTTGGGATTCATCGTATTGAATAGGTCACGTCCTTTCAGTTGAAGCATGGCTTTGTCTTTGGCAAAGGTATAGCGCAAGGCTGCATCTACGAAGGCCACTGGCTGAATGTCGTAACTGCCTTGTATGGATTTTGTTTGTCCGAAAGCGGTAACCTCCATTTTCAGGTTAGGCTGGCGGCATAGCTGGAAGGTATGTGTCCAGTGTCCTACGCCGACCCATTGCTTCTGATTGAAAGGTGCATCGTAATATACACTGGCCTTGTCGTGTTTCAAGGTAGCCTGTAGGGTGAGACGGCTGTCCCACCAGCTTCCTGCCTTGAAAGGGAGAATGGCCGTGAAAGAAAGGTCCTGAGCGTAATCCCAGTTCTGCCAGTTGTAGATGGCTTTCAGACGGTCGGAATCCAGGTAAACGGTCTGCATGAAGTAGTCGGGTGTATAGCTGTAACTTGCCTGAAAAATGTATTTGCTTTTCAGAATGTAGGTCAGGTCGACGTTGTAATCGGTGTAGGGACGAAGGAACGGATTGCCCAGACTTTCGTTGTAACCGTTCAGGTAGCTGGTGGCGCCACTCAGTGTCCAGTAATCGGGATAAGTCTTGTCAGAACTGAAAGACAACTGGAGAATGTGCGAGGCAGACGGCATGTAGTTCAACTGGAGGGTGGGGTAGACAGCCCATTTCCGGTACTCTTGCATCTGGTAGTATTCTATTGTGGCAGAGGCACTCAGGGTCCATTGGGAGTTGAACGGTTTGTCGAATCCGGCGTAGACGTTATAGGTGTATTCACGGATACGGCTGTGCAGGTTGTTGCCTTGCATTTCCGGCAAATCATAGTTTTGAGTGTTCCGGTTGTTGACGTAAGTAAAAGAAGTTCCGTAGTTCAGGGTCCAGTTTTGTGACAGTGTGTGATGCTGGTCGGCATAGATTTTCCAGCGGTCAATGTACTGGTCGGAACAGCTTATGAAGCGGGTTTCTACCTCTTCCGGACTACGGTCGAAAAAGTCTTGTGTATCGGTCGAGGTAAAATACGTGTAGTCGGCTCCTGCTTGAAATCCGAATCCGGAGGTATAATACAATGCGGCATTGTGCATCTGGTGGTGAGCCTGAGAATGATTGAATGATTCGGAAATATTCCCGTTGGAATGGCTGTCGCCGGTTTTGTCCGGACTGAACTGGGTGGTATAGGACAAGTTCAGCGAGTTGTCTTTATCAAATTTATACGTCCCTCCGACGCGCAGGGTGTGCGTCAGGCTACGTCCTTCATTGTCCGTCACCTGATTCACGTCATATATCTGCTCCTTCACCGTATGACGGGCGATGAAATCAATGTAGCCACGGGTATAGTTGCTCTGAAGGTTGTACATGAAATCGAGGTCAATTTTAGGAGAAGTATAGGCCAGTGTGACGCCTCCGTTGCCTCCGGCTTCCTTCTGCTGTTTATATTCACCGTTGACTTCTCCTTGCAAGCCTCCTTCGCCGGGTTTATATCCTTTCAGTACGAGGTTGATAGCCGCACCGCGCACGTGGTATTGCGGAGGAGCGCTGTACATCACTTCCGCTTTTTCCACGCGCGAGGCTGGCATACCCTTTAAGAGAGTGATGAGTTGTTCGTAGGTCATGGACGAGGGGCGTCCGTTCAGCAGCAGGCTGACTCCGCCTGCTCCGGCCAGCGTTAGTACATCATTCTGTTCGATAAGCCCCGGAAGTTGTTTGAGGGCTTCGTACGCGTTGGTGACTAGCCGTTGGGAGGTCAGCTGCGGCATGTCATAGGTCAGTCGGCTGCCTTCCACGGTGACCAGCGGGCGTTCGCCTTGTACTACGACTTCCTGAAGTGCGTAGTCTTTCGGTTGCAGTGTAAACGTACCGGCATCAGTCCCTGTGCCTTCTTTCTCCTGCGGTTCATACAGCAGGTGTTGGAACAGCAGACGATAGTGTGCCGGCTGGTGATTCAGCAGGAAAGTACCGTCAGCATTTGTAATGGTAGCTTCTACAAATATGGAATCGGGTGTTTGAAGCACGACCGTAGCCCCGTCAATAGGCTGACGGGAAGGTCGGTAACTTTGCCTGTGATGATTTGTGCGGTGGCTGTTCCGAGCATCGTACCGAGCAGTAACAAGATGCTCACTAAAAAATACTTTTTCATATCGTTCGTGTCTTTATCTTTCATTATCTTTGACACTGCAAAACTAAAAAGCCCGTTTCGCTTTTTGGGTTAAGGCAAGGTTAACGCTACGTTAACGTCTTTCGTTTACGTGAAGAATATACGCTTATGAAGATGAAACACATTCGCTGGATTGCGGTAGTGGGACTGATTGCGATTGTCGAACTGCAGTATGTCTGGCTGGTCAACACTTACAAACTGACCCGTGAGAACGTCATGCGGCAGAGCCATGAGCTTTTTAAGGATGCGGCACTTAAGGAGGCTTTTGATCGGATAGCCTTTGGAAAGAGTTGCATGGGAAGAAGGATTCCACGTACACGTATCGGTTTGACCTGAATGAGGACGTGGAGGATGACGAAACACAGACTCCAACTCCGGAAACACGTCAGTTTATTGAATCGGCTGTGTTCATCGCCATACAGGAAGGGGTATCGAATACGTTCAAGATGGATGTGTCCTTGCATAATCTGGATTCTATTTATGCCCACATGCTGGATTCGGTCGGTATCTCGGCCAAGGTATCGACTTGTATGACGGATTCGTTAGGTAATGTGTTGCGGGCATCCTCTCCACAGGCAAAACTGGAAGGACAAAAATACTTGAGAACAAGGCTGGTGCCTATAGGGCATATACCCGCTATCTGCAAGGGGTGATTCTGAATCCTTACTGGGTGATTTTCCAGCGTATGACTTTGTTGCTGATTGCCACGGTGCTGATTATGGTACTGGTCATTATCTGTATTGTGTATCAGATTCGTGTCATTATCCGGCAGGACAAGATAGCCAAGGTGAGGGAGGATTTCTCGTATGCCATGATTCACGACATGAAGACTCCGCTGAGCTCCATCCTGATGGGGACGGAGATTCTGGAAAGCGGACGCCTGGACGGACAGCCGGAAAAGAAAGAACGTTATTTTCGTATTGTGAAAGAGGAAGGAGAGCATCTGCTGGCGTTGACCAACAAGGTACTGACGCTTTCCAAACTGGAGAATCATGCATTGAAATTGCAACAGACGGATTGTCTGCTACGCCCGATTCTGGAGGATTTGGCGGAGAAGTATAAGGCAAAAACTGCTAAGCAGGTTGCGTTTGTATGGAACTTGCAGGAAGAAGTGGTTTGGGCAGACGAAGAATATCTGAGGGAAGCGCTCAGTAATTTGATAGACAATGCATTGAAATATTCGGGTGAAGCCGTGGAAATTACATTTCTTTCGGAACGGAAAGCGGATGGAACAGTCTGTGTGACGGTGGCCGACAATGGTTTCGGTATTCCGTTGAAAGACCAGCGGAAGATTTTTGAGAAATACGAACGGGCGGCAGCCAGTGAACGCAGTCGTTCCGGTGGAGCATCTGGTTTCGGACTGGGACTGAATTATGTGCTTCGGATTATGGAAGCACACGGCGGACGGGTCACGCTGGAAAGCATGGAGGGGGAATACAGCCGGTTTACCTTGGCTTTTCCTCCGGAGAGTGCCCTGGAGAATAAAAAAAGAGGAACGATGAAATGGAAGAGATAATCAAATTGTTGTTGGTGGAAGATGACGCGAATCTGTGTTATATCATTCAGGGTGGTCTGGAGGATATGATTGGAGGGTATAAGGTGCTGACGGCATCCAATGGCGAGGAAGGACTGGCCGTTTGGAAGGCACAGCAGCCGGATGTCATCGTAGCCGACATTGAGATGCCGGTAATGGACGGATATGAGATGGTACGGCGTATCCGGGAGCAGGATGAGCATGTGCCCATCTTGTTTACTTCCGGGCGTGTGTCACCGAAAGATGTGGTGAAAGGTTATGAACTGGGTGTGAATAACTATGTCAAAAAGCCATTTCTGGCCGAGGAACTGCATGCACATATCACGGCACTGTTGAAACTGACGCGAGGGATGTCGGCGCAGAAAGAAGTCCGGGAGGTACCCATCGGGAAACTGTTTTCCTTTGATACGGTGCGTGGCGTATGGAAACAGAAAAGGGGAGAAGAACGGATGCTGACGGCGCGGGAAGCTGATTTGCTGCGTATGTTGTGTGAGCATAAGGGACAGATTGTGCGGCGGGAAGTCATCTTGTCGCGTCTATGGAATACGGAGGAAGATTACTTTGCTTCGCGCAGTTTGGATGTATTCGTGTCTCGCTTGCGCAAACTGTTAGTGGCCGATGATACGGTGGAACTGAAGACCGTGAAGGGAGTGGGTTTGATGTTGGAAGAAAAAGTCTAATTTAAAATACAAAACGAATATGCAATATTTTAAAAGTGATTACATGGAAGGAGCGCATCCGTTGATTCTGGAGCGCTTGTGTCAGACGAATATGGAGAAAACTTCGGGCTATGGCACGGATGAGTATTGTGCATCGGCTCGCCGGAAAATTGCAGAAGCTTGCGGGTGTCCGCAGGCGGAAGTACATTTCATGGTGGGAGGTACGCAGACCAATGCCACGGTCATTACGGCCTTGCTTCGTCCGTATGAAGGAGTGATTGCAGCAGAAACGGGCCACATCAACCAGCATGAGGCCGGAGCGGTGGAAGCAGGAGGACATAAGGTGCTGGCTTTGCCTCACCATGAAGGAAAGTTGGATGCGGAAGAAGTAGACCGTTATGTGACGGCTTTCTACCAGGACCCGAGCTGGGATCACATGGTGGCTCCGGGAATGGTGTATATATCGCATCCTACGGAATACGGTACACTTTATACGCTGGATGAACTGAAGGCTTTGTCTGCCGTGTGCCGTAAGCATAAGATTCCGTTGTTCCTCGACGGGGCTCGTCTGGGTTACGGATTGGCAGCACGGGATACGGATGTGACTTTGAAAGACATCGCTTCCTTGTGTGATATTTTCTATATTGGCGGAACGAAGGTTGGAGCCTTGTTTGGCGAGGCGGTCGTAATTCCGCAGCCGGACTGATTCGCCAGTTTGATACAATTGTCAAACAGCGGGGTGTGTTGCTGGCAAAGGGACGTCTGTTAGGTTTGCAGTTTGATACCTTGTTTACAGATGGCTTGTACCTGAAAATTGCCCGTCATGCCATTGATATGGCTGACCGGATTGTGGAAGGACTGAAAGTAAACGGTTATACATTCTACATTCGTCCGCAGAGCAACCAGTTGTTTGTACAGCTTGAAAACAGCTTGTACGAGAAACTGGCACAGCGCATCGGCTTTGAGGTGTGGGAAAAACGGGCTGACGGTACGACAGTGGTACGTATCGCGACCAGTTGGGCCACACGTGAAGAAGATGTGGCTGAGTTGCTGGAAGAGTTGAAGAATAAATAATCTTAGGTAAAGATAAAAAGTAACAGCCTCGCAATACTTACGGAATCGAATGCCGTAAACCTTGCGAGGCTGTTTTTTATTTCTCGGTTTCTTCCTCTTTGAACCAGGAAGCATACATCAGATATCCGTTGGCAATCTTCTGATTCAGTTCCTTGCTCTGTGCAGGGTCAACTTTCTTGATAAACTTGGCGGGTACGCCGCCCCAAAGCGTATGCGGTTCAATGACGGTATTGGCAAGTACAAGTGCACCGGCAGCCACGATGGCTCCTTCGCCTACTACGGCATGGTCGAGCAGGGTAGACCCCATCCCAATCAGGGCATTGTCGTGCACACAAGCTCCGTGAAGTGTCACATTGTGGCCGATAGATACGTCATTGCCTATTTCTACGGTTGATTTCTCATATAACGTATGAAGCACGGTACCGTCTTGAATGTTCACACGGTCGCCGATACGGATGGAGTTTACATCTCCCCGAAGTACTGCATTGAACCATACGCTGCAATCCTTTCCCATTACTACATCGCCGATGATGGTGGCATTGTCGGCCAGATAACAATTCTCACCGATTTGAGGAGTAAACCCTCTTACTGATTTGATAAGTGCCATAGGTAAATCATTTTTAAGAGGGGCTAAGTTAGCGGATTTTTGGAGAAATATCGATTTTATTTTTCGGAAAATACTTTATTTACTTTTAGAGGATTTCAAAATAATTCTTTGTACTGTGTCTTTCATAGTATTAGATTTAAGGTTAACAAAGGTTGGAGTTCAGCGGAACTCCTTTTTTATGCCCTTACGCGAAGGGCTGTCTTTTTTTCCGGAATCCGGTTTTTTTAGAAACCTTCGGGTAGAAAAC
>ENA-OPYS01000001-OPYS01000001.1-human-gut-metagenome-genome-assembly--contig:-NODE-1-length-50187-cov-1.609608_pt1 | contig 50187 bp, 63 predicted proteins | sample MGYA00242635_ERZ504478 | MGnify/ENA primary metagenome ERZ504478 (study PRJEB26092, sample SAMD00036246) | human gut metagenome | host: Homo sapiens | study: EMG produced TPA metagenomics assembly of the... | reverse complement strand
CCTAATTTACTTCTCACTCCTGTAGATCTTTATCCACAATCTCCCAGTAACCATTCTTTGGAGATCCATGTCTTATAAGAATACCATACTCTTTTAACTTCTTAATATTGTTCTCAATATTTCGACTGGCAACCCCGATTTTCTCGCTAACTTGACCGCTGATAATTGATGATCTTCTGAAAGCAACTTTATATCTTTTGCTGTGTATCGTTGAGGTCTGTTCTCCACACTACCGCCGATGTTTCTCCGATGCTTCTCCGATGTTTTCTTTTTCATTTGTCATCGGAAATGAACTACGGAACAGCTCTACCCGAAACATATTATCGAATTCCTGAAATCTCGGCTTTGGAAGTCCATACTCTTCTGCCGCATTAAAGATTCCTTTTATTCCGCTTCCCCATGCTTCAACAAGTCCCATCTGGCTGAATATATTGGCAATTCCCTTATTCCGGATCTTAGAATGACCATGTATCATCAGCTGTGTTATTTCTCCAGCTTCAACATAAATTTATCCGAATCATTAACAATATTATACGTTCGATCGCCATCTCCGGCAAGTAAGAAAACGAAAACATCTGTGTTCCTTTTTCTGCCTGTCGCTTTGATGAATATACAGTCACATATAACGCATTCGGAATCGACTGATCGTAGCTGAACCGCACACTTTTAAATGAATTTTCCCTGCAACGTTTCACGATTTCTTCTGCACATACTTTCTGATCCTCTACATACAGTTTATTTACCACTACCGTCAAACGCTCCTCATGGTAATTGTCCGCTGTCATTGCATGGGAACCATACACATCCATATCTCTTCCAAACTGGAGATATCCCAGACAACCACCTGTAATTATTATACCGATTATCAGACTGATAAACCACCTTTTTCTCATCTTCTCGCTCCTTTATAGCCCTGTATCATAATACAAGTGTATGACAGCACAGCTATTTTTCAATACAGTTGTATTTATAATTGTAGGAAAAGACGAGGTGCCGTTATGATTGTATATATGGATTTGGAAAATCTACTTAAAGAAAAGAATATCAGCAAAAAATAAGCTTTGTGAAGCCTGTAATTTACAGCGCACACAGCTTAACAACTACTGCAAAAATAAAGTAACCAGGATTGACTTCACAATACTTGCAAAACTCTGTGAATTTCTGGACTGCACACCGAATGATATACTGAAATTAAAGTAGGGCATTGGATTTTCTCCAATGCCCTTTTTGATGATTGGATATTCAATTAACTTTATTTATTACCATTATGATCCGATGGCAGTCTCACTTCTCCGGTCCTTTTCTTCATAATAGAATTCTGCGTCTCCATCTGTGTTGGAATATAATCACTTTCCTGCAGAAATAACACCTGCCGCCTCAGCATATGATTCATATCCAGCTGCTTTCATTCTCTTTAACATTTTTGCCAAAGCACTGTTTTTGTCTCTACTCACCTGACGTGTGCTGATGCCCAGTTCCTCTGCTGTTTCCTTAACCTGTTTTCCCATAATAAAATAATCGCTCACGATTTTCTTTTCTTTCTCTGTCAGATCACTGAAGAGTTCTTTGAAGAAGATCTCGGTTGTGATATCCGATGCAATGTCACGTCCGCTATCTGCGATAAAGTCTGTCGCACAACCGTTTTCTGACTCTAAACCACAAAATAATACTGTATTATTTCTCTGATGCTGCTGATCAAACATATAATGTTCCTTATTATAAGAAATATTAAGAACTTCCAGCTCCTCTGCAGTAATATTAGAGTATTTCACCTTCTGGTATCTGTCGTAAAATGTGTATTTTCTTTTTCCATGATTGTTCCTCCGATTTGTCGTTTTTGTTGATTTGTGACAAATCGAAAATCATGGATATCTGGCATAATGCCTGCCTCTTCCCTGCATCTTGATATGCTCTTCCTTTCCGGCATCTACCTGTTAAAAAGGAAGCTTTTTCAAATCTGCAACCTGTTTTTGGGTATAAAAAAAGGCCATGCCCTTCCGGGCACAGCCTGACGCCTTATAATTTGAGAAAAGAAAAACCTCCGCAAACATTACGTCTGCGAAGGTCTATTTCTCTCAGCATATCAATTCTAACATGCACGTATTTTCATTGTAATACCATTCACATGCCAGTTTACTGTCAGTTCACTGCCACTTTACTTCCACTTTTCTTCCAGTTTATTTCCTCCATCTTATTCTGTATCTTTTCCGGTCGTGTAAATGCCCAGAGCATTGTTGCATACAACCGGATTGCTTTCTTACGGTTTCGATAGTAAGTGGTGCTTGGCATATCATCCAGCATCAGCATCACATCTTCATTGGTATTTCCTGCTTCAAAATATCTATATTTCAAAAGCCGATAATACAGCTGTCCATTCTTTGGATAATCCCTCAAAGCTATCAGGGAATCTCTCATTATTTCCAGCAAACAGAGATTCATATCATTATTCAGAAGCTTTTCCTGAATTCTGCGTTTCTCTGCAGTCGCATCGAAATCTACCAGATCATATAACATTTCCTTCAGATGCTTCCCTTCTTCTGCATACATTTCATAATCTATATCCACAAGATTCTTCTCAATACGGAACATTACCTTGGTATACTGACTCAGCAATAATTCCGTATTCTTATAAGCATCCTCTGCCACTTCTTCCATATTGATAAACATATCCTGTATTCTCTGCATAATTGTCCTCCTTCCCGACCGCTTCCGCAGCCAGACCAATCATTGTATTGTTTGTTCCATTCACAGTCTGTCACTGTCCTAACATCTCTTCATGCAGATTCCGCAGAAATATCCGCTGTGGGATAGCTTCTATTTCTGGCTGACCGGCAACTGTATGATCTATTGAAAGCAATCGGTTCTCACGGGAAAGGATGTATCCCCGACTGCTGATGTTCTCATCGAATATCTATCTCTCCAAAGGGGGCCCTGATTCAGGGCTCCCTTTGGAGCACGTTACAATATTTTGTATTACAACTATTTTGTTCGTTTAAACATTGTAGCTTTATTGTATCTTGATTTCTTAACATTACCGTTTGCAATATAAACTCTTTCCACATTTTCAAATGGTTTTTTGCCAATAGACTGACCAAACAATCTACCAAGCTTTGCCCGATTAACATTAGGCTTCCCCTCTTTTGTCATCGGAATATTGCGAAATGTTTCAGATGCATCATATAACTCGAATTCATCATTGATATTTAATGTTGAAATATATTCTTCTATTTCTTTAAAAACAATATCTTTAAGTGCAATATAATCTAGTGTTTCGCTATTCTTTGTTTTATAATTTTTTTTCAATATTCTAATAATAATTTCTGATACATTAACACCTGCTTTTTTAGCATCATTTAACAACACCTCTTCCAGTTCCTTTGGAATGTAAACCTGACATCTCATATTATCTACCTCCTTTTAAAGCTCACATCATCACTACCACATTTCCAATGATACCAAAAAGTAAAGCTAGTGTCAATACTACTTTTTAAATCTATTTAAATCTATTTACGTTCCATAAACCATCTGTAATTTTCTTCATAAGTCAGATGACAGATTTTCCCGCCCACCTGACAGGTATAACGATATCCGGTTCCACCAGCTTTTCGACTGGCACAACGCTCCGGTTTTGAAACCTTATCAATCGCATACTTACGTCCATCTTCCCAGACAAACGCTGTAGGGATCAATTCTCCTTCCCGGCTAAATACCGCCAGGACATCTACATACACTTTAGCTGTCATTACAAAACACCTGCTCTCTCCTATCCATGAAAATATGCTTGTGGATGAACCGTATGTTCCTTAGCATTCAGCTGTGCCAGTATCTTATCCTGATACATAAATGCTCTCTGAATACTCTGATAGCCAAACCTTCCACGGATCTCATCTACCACCTGGTCCATCTTTTTGATTTTTTCTCTTTTTTGTTTTCATCCATAAATAAATCAAGCTGATAAGGCATCTCTTCTGATACCAGATCACATCCTCGAACACCAAGACTACGAATCGGATGTTCCCAGTTATAATTTTTCTGAAATAACTCAAATGCAGTTCTGGCAATTTCTTCTGTAAGATTACTTGCCCTGTCCAGCTTGCACTGTCTCGTGAAATGATACAGACCATTATCCCGAATCGAGATTTCTACTGTCCTGCATTGAAAACCATTTTCACGCAGCCTGGCTCCTACACTCTCTGAAAGAGCCATCAAATAATCTTGACATCCAATTCACTAACAAGATCTCTTGGCGTTGTTGTGCTGTTCCCGATAGACTTGATTGGTGCTTTATATCCTTCTACCGAAACTGGAGTTTCATCCCATCCATTTGCAAAGGTATGAAGTACCAATCCCATCTTTCCAAGATATGTTTCTAATATAGAAGATTCTGCTCCTGCCAAATCTCCAATCGTACAAATGCCAAGTTTCTTCATCGTCCGTTCAGTACTTCGTCCGACCATAAGTAAATCTCCTACTGGAAGTTTCCATGCAATATCCTTGTAATTGTCTTTGGAAAACTCTGTAATGGCATCTGGCTTTTTATAATCAGAACCGAGCTTTGCAAATATCTTATTCCAGGAAACACCAATACTTACGGTAACACCTAGTTCATATTTAATCCGACTGCTGATCTCTTTTGCAATCTTCATTCCGTCTCCCTTGACAGAAGTGCTGGCAGTTACATCCAGCCAGCTTTCATCAATCCCAAATGGTTCTCTCTGATCTGTGTATTCACTGTAAATCTCCTGTGCCATTCTGGAAAACCTCAAATAAAGATCCATGCGAGGCGGTACAAAAATTATTTCCGGGCAAACCTGCCTTGCCTGCCACAATGCCATACCTGTTTTTACTCCGGCTCGCTTTGCAATATAATTCGCAGTCAGCACAATTCCATGTCTTGCTTCCGGATCGCCCCCAACTGCCATCGGCTTTCCGGCAAGTTCCGGATGATGCAACATCTCGACACTTGCGTAAAAGCAATTCATATCTGAATGAAGAATTGTCCTGCTCATAACATTCACCTACCAGTCTAAAAATCGTAATAAAACTTCTTTGCTTCATATTGACTTTGTGAAGTTTTTGAATTATAATTTCTACTAACTTCACGAACGTTTGTTTGTATTTTATACGTGATAATGAACTCTGTCAATAGTTTTTATAAAGTTGATGAAGTTACGATTTCAAAAACTTGGAAAGGATCCCACTATGAATTTTTCAGACAAGATTAAATTTCAACGAGAACAGAATCATCTGACGCAGAAAGAACTTGCAGAACTGGTCGGCGTATCACAGCGTGCAATCGCAGCTTATGAAAGTTCCGGCACCATCGCACGAATCTCTACTATGAGAAAGCTCGCTCATGCATTAAATGTCTCTTATGATTATTTAAAACATGACGAGATTACAGATCCTTCTTATGGAATTGAAAAAATGGATTATATTGATGAAGTCAATGGACAGCTTGGTGAAAAAGGAGCCAAGGACATCAATGAGATTCTCGAAGCCAACCGTGCTCTTTTCGCTGGTGGCGAACTTGACGAAGAAGCAAAAGATGCTTTCTATCAAGCTGTAACCAAAGCATATCTTTCCTGTAAGATGGAAGCTAAAAAGACATTTGGACGGAAAAAGAAAAACACTGAAACGGAAAGTGATTCATAGGTGTCCGTATTTTCGTACAGCACTTTTGCTACTCTATACTTGTAGCAAACTATCTTATGAAATATCGAGGTGTTTTTATGAGTTCAAAATGTATAAGAGACACTGTTAATAAAGTAAAAACAAAATATCAGGAAAGTGATCCGTACCGCCTTGCAGCCGCTATGCATATTATTGTTAAGAAGCTTCCGCTTGGAACTGATCCAAACTGTTGTAAAGGCTTCTGTATGCGGGAATGTCGAAAGACCTGCATCGTCATTAACAGCGATCTGCCGGAAATCATACAGCAGATTATCCTGATCCACGAGATTGGGCACGCACTCCTTCATCAGAAAACCCTTCAGATCAAGTGTTTTCATGATTTTGAATTATTCGATGGAGTATCACAATGTGAATATGAAGCGAATTGCTTTGCCGCTGATTATCTTCTGGAGGATGAAGATGTCCTGGAGATGCTTAACGCTGATATGTCATTTTTCCAGGCTGCAGCTGAACTGAAAGTTCCACCGGAACTTCTTGATTTCAAATTCCGAATGATGAAACGTAGCGGTGTTCAGATTGTAGATTCTCCGATTACTTCCAACAGTGACTTTTTTAAAAGATATCCCTACTTCGGGAATAATAGAAAATTACTAAATATGCTATTTTTGAAAAAGGAGATTTTTGAAAATGATCAACTTAAATAAACATAGAATAGACTTTGGAAAAGGGGATGTAGGCATTGGTGTCATCGGTAACACTACAGATTCCGCACAACTGGCATTTTATAATCAGAGTGCACGTCCCATCCATATACTCAAGAATCCAGATCAGAATCCTGGGTTCGAATCCATGGAATTTGAAGAAGAGCCTTTTATCATGAGCTTCTCCAATCCTGAAAGCATTGATGCAGTTATTTCAATTTTACAACGTGCCAAATATATTAATTTCACTTCCAAAAACGAACCGCAAAAAACAGAATAGATGAATGATGTATCTTATAAAGAATGGCTGTCTTTTCTCCAATGAGCAGGCAGCCATTTCTCATGTAATTCTTTAATACAAGTCTCCCACATATCCATCTGCTTCCAGATGCATATAGCACTCGTCCACCTTCTCTGATTCCAGAATCCGCAAAACGTGTTCCATACCTGTAGCAAGTTCTTTTGTTTTTAACTCTTCCAGCGGAATCCAATAAACTCTTCCTTCCTCAGAACTCTTTAATTCTCCGGTAAACTTATCCGCTTTATACAAGGTAATAACATAGTGCACTCCGCTCTTATGCCAATGATATAATCCTCCAAGCTTCGGTGCTTCAACCGTAAGTCCTGTTTCTTCCCAGACTTCCCGAATCATAGATTTCTGAAAAATCTCATTTGCTTCTACGTGACCGCCTGGAAAAGTTGTACCGGTATAGCTATCATTTACTTTATCCAGAGCCAGTACATTCCCTTTATGATCCTGAATCATACACATATTCATAAAACAGACCTTCTCAATCTGACTCTCTTCTTTTTCATTCAGAGATTTTCTGACACGTTTGTTGATATCCGATCGTTTGGATTTATAATGCTTGAAGACCTCTCCATACGGAATCCAGATTTCTGCATCTTCAATTTTTTCATAAACAGAATCCACCACTTCTTCCAGATGTTTGTCACTCGGAAAAGTACATTTTTCATATAATAATCTCTGGTTGCCTGAAACATCCATTCCGCAATCTTTTCTTTCTGCTTCATTTTTAACTGGGAATACTTCTTATTCGTTTGCAGTAATCTCCCATCTATCATCTTATGGTTTTTCCGTGACATCGGTTTGACCTCTTTTCTTCTTTTTCATTCAGATTTTACTATACCACAGAATCATGCTTGCGTCATACTTCTGAGCTTCGATGTCCTCTTTTTCTTCTCTCAGTACCTTATTTATAGAGGGTTCTTTTTTAAGACTCTCTTCCGGCGGCTGTGCCACCGGTAAATAGCAAGGACAGGAAGTGTATATACACTTCCGGAAAACCAGCAATTTAGGGAACCCTGCCCTAAATTAAAAACACAGAAGTCACTACTTCGAAGAACCAAAGAAAGGAGAATCTGCCTATGGCAAAGAGAAAAAGAAATATACAGATCTTGTTTTGTGTTTCCCCCGAAGAAAAGAAGCTGATTCGCAGAAAGATGATTGAATCAAAGACTAAAAACATGGGAGCTTATCTTCGTAAAATGGCAATCGACGGTTACATCGTCAACACCGATACCACTCCACTGAAGAAACAGTATGAGGAAATGCATAAGATCGGTGTGAATATTAATCAGATTGCCAAAAAAGTAAACAGCACCGGTGATCTGTATCCGGAAGAAAAGCAAGAATTAAAAGAGATGGTGAAAGAATTATGGCGTATCTTAAGATCTTCCCAATTAAAGTAACAGACAAGAAAGCTCTGGACTACATCACGAATCCAGATAAAACAGATGAAAAACTGTTAGTTTCCAGTTTTGGCTGTTCCCCGGAAACTGCAGATCTTGAATTTTCTATGACAAGAGAAATGGCAAAAAAGAATGGAATGGACAAAGGTGATAACCTGGCATTTCATCTGATCCAGTCATTTAAACCTGGAGAAGTTGATGCCGAAACTGCCCATCGCTTAGGGCAACAATTTGCAAACGAAGTACTGAAAGGAAAATATGAATATGTGATAAGCACCCATGTTGATAAAAATCATATCCATAACCACATCATCTTTAATGCAGCAAGTTTTGTTGATCATCACAAGTATGTTTCCAATAAGCGGAGCTACCATAAAATCTGCCGGATCAGTAATCGTATCTGCCATGAAAATGGACTTGCCACCAGTATGCCAACCGGAGAAAAAGGCAAAAGTTATAAGGAGAACATGGAATATCATCGTGGCACCAGCTGGAAAGCCAAGCTACGTGTTGCAGTTGATAAAGCAATCTGGACTTCCATCAACTATGAGGAATTTTTACAAAAAATGCAGTTAGCCGGATATGAAGTCCGACAGGGAAAACACCTGTCCTTCCGTGCACCGGAACAGAAAAACTTCACTTATATGAAATCTCTTGGAAGCTATTATTCAGAAGAAAATGTCCGCATCCGTTTGGCAAAAAACCGTAACAAAATAAAAGCTCCAAGGCATCTGTCCAGAGAAGCTCGCCTGTATATCAATATCTCCACTTATGTTACGACCGGCAATCGAGAAGGATTTGAACGATGGGCAAAACTAAATAACCTGAAAGAAGCGGCACGCACCTTCAACTATCTTTCCGAAAATAACCTGCTGAATTATGAAGATTTCCAACAGCATGTTTCTGATGTTGATGCTTCTGTTAAAGCGGCTGATCAAAGAATAACGCAAATCAACAGTGAGCTGAGCACACAGAAAATCATTCAAAAACACTGTGATTCTTACCGTCTCTGCCGAAAAGTGATTGAAGATTGCAAATCTGCTAAAAATCCAAAAGCATACCGAACCAAACATCAAGCAGAATACCAACTGCACGATTCACTAAAAAAAGAGCTTCAGGATCTCGGTGTTACCAAAATCCCAAGCTCTAATAAAATCCAGAAGAGGATAGAAAATCTTGAATCTGAACAAGCTGCTACTGTCCGGGAAAAACAAGAATTGCAGAAAAAGCAGAAGACACTGAATATCATTAGACAGAATTTCACAGCACTACTTAATGCTCCGGAGATGCAAATTCCCATATCAGAAAAAGAGCTAACTCTCTAAAAAGAAGGAGGTACCTACTTTAACGGTGCCTCTTGCTTTTCGTCTAATCTATTTATATCTTCCTCTTTATGCAATTTCCCATATTACAGTTGCCGTATCAGTAACATTAATATCGTCTGCCTCAATATCTATATCATTATATATTGCCTGTGTCCATATTGCTACCTTTCTCCACATAGTCCATGGACGTTCACAATCATGCAAATCTTCTACCAGATTATAACCATTTTCATTAGAAGTGTATGCTTCCTTTAAGAAATAACATACTCTTGGTGTATGCTGTGCTTCCCATTTTTCTTCACACACTATACCATCTCTGATAAAACGCTTATATCCATTATTTTTATGTTTTTCTTCCCAATTGTCCATTAAAAGTTTTATATCTGTCTCTCTACTCATGAATATTTTCTCCTATACTCCAAGAATTTCATTCGTATACTTAAACAATGTTACATTCAGCTGCATAATATCATACTGCTTATCTATAATAGCCTTCTGCACGATCAGATCCACCTTACTGCTTGGACTAAATGCCCAGTCCGCTCTGGCAAGTAAATCTCTTGACTGTTCCAGATCAAGCTGAAGTGCAATACAGAGTGCCATTACTGTCTTTTTCTTTGGATGATAATTCTGATCACACTGAATCTTTGAAAAATGTTTCCTATCAAGGTTTGCCCGTTTCCACACATCCTTATTATCAAGATGTGCTTCATCAATCAGCTCAAATAATTTATCATGAAAGGAAACTCCTATATTGGCCAGCTGATCTTCCAATGAAATATTTTCTAACGGCATGAGCAATTCTGTCATGCCAGTATCTGTCATTTCCTCAAGTGGATAGTTGTCTTCTTCTCTTTGAAGCATTTCTTCATTGAAATCTTCTTCTGCCAATTCTTTTACATGAGTACTTCTTCTGCTCCTTAACGGATACTCTTTTCTATGGATTTCTCTGACGTAATTAGCATCTATATAAGAATCAATATCCCCAACAATCTGACCGGACAGCTGAAAAGACCTTTTATCAAACACTACCAGTATAATTTCCATTTCATTTTCAGTAAGAAACTGGCTGAATACTGACACAGCAATCTGTAATGCCTTATCCTTCGGAAATCCATATACTCCTGTCGAAATTAATGGAAATGCAATGCTCTCGCACTTAAGTTCCAATGCTTTTTGCAATGATTTACGATAGCAGTGCTCCAGAATTTCAAATTCATGGTGCAATCCATCCGTCCATACCGGTCCTACCGTATGAATAATATATTTTGCATTTAGGCTATATGCACCAGTGACAGCAATATCACCTCTTGCAATTTTGCCGATGTTCGCTCTTTCTGCGAGAAGCTTTTCTTTTCCTGCTGCCTCATATATTGCTAAGTCCGTGCCACTTGCACATATCGGATTTGGATTAGCAGTATTTACGATTACATCTGCTTTTACCTTTGTTATATCGTTGCGAACAATCTTAAATGGCATTGTGGCACCTCCTTATTTTCTAATTCTCATCCAATCTGCAATAACATTATCTTCCCCTCTTGTTCTTGTACCCCAATACCCCGGATGTGCTACAGGGTATATATGTGTTTCCCCATAAATATAAGGTTCTCCAGTTCCTATAAGTTCAGATACTCTATTACAGGAAAACTCTTTATCAATCAGAGTTCGTATTACAACCACGGATGTATCAAGACCCATACAGATTATGTTTTCTGGCTCTATAATGTCAATCAGTGATTTTATTTCGGCTGCATCATTTGCCAATATCTTTCTGGTCATATTTCCAGAATACTTATCTCTGCGATAGCCCAAATTACAATTGCAGAAAAACAAATCTGGATATTTTTTCTTGTCAATTTCATTTTTACCAAGCAGTTCAAAGTATCTGACAATATTTTTATCCGTCTGTGAATCCCTTGCTTCCAAATCTACATTTTCATGGAACATCACATCTACGCCATCATTCATCTTACGGACATTTGCAATCGTACCCTTTATCTCTTCCTTTTCAGGCGGTCCAAAATCCTGACCTATCAGCATATACTTAATATGTGGTGTCTTCTTGGCGTAATCTCTCCCTTGCCAATATGTCCATAGGTTAATTTCCTGACACAAATCTTCTCCCTGACGTAAATCGCACCAGCCAAGTGTCAGGTTCTTTGTGTATATAGGATTTTTACGATATTTGTTTTTTACATTTTCTATCAGCTTGCAATAAGCTGCGGATTTTTTTACATTCATTTTATGTATATTCACCTCAAAAATTCACTGTTTTATTTTAACACTTTCCTTATCTGCTTATCCGTTGCCTCCGGATACATCTCATGCATATAATCTACAATCTGCTTCCATGAATCCTGTGGATTATCCTTGTAGCAGGAAGTCACATAATCGTATCCATAGATATGCTCAATAGATGAATACACTGCCACATCCCATCCATATTCAATACCTCTTTTATTCACTCTCTTCTTAAAATCGCAGTTGCACAGATATGTCTGCATCATAAGATTCGTTATTGCACCATCAAATCCCTTTTCTCCATCCTTACCAAATCCAGCTTGTTTTTTCAATTCATTTGAATAAATCTCTGAATCAGCATTATCTTCCATAAAATTGACCATTATCTTTTTATGCTTATTAGGCGCTTTTCCATCATCATATAATGCATCAAAATCATATCCATCCCGGCGATAATTAGCAAATACAGGAAACCAATTTTTTGATATAAATCCTGCCTTCTTATCAAAGAACTTTCCATAGACGATATCATGCCGCCTTGCTATAATAGCCCGCCACATCCATGGATCAATCTCCGGATTATCACTCCACCAGTACTCTGGAACAGTTCTTTCTTCAAGTGAAAACCCATCTATGTCATTCTTAAATAATGGTAAAAAGCCAAATTCATTTATATACTTGATTGCTTCATCTACAGAATGGATGCAATCCGGGTTGTCCCAATTCATGCCATGCATAATCCATTCACCTGATTCGTTTCCCATAATATGTGTACCTCATTACTCAGCGTACTTGTCAATCCAATTTTCGCCATCATATTCATCAATCTGTTTTACTAATCTCGTAAGATAATCTTGTAACCTGCTATCTTCTTCACTTGCATACCACACATTTGCCCGTCCAAATCCATAAGCCCAACCATTTGATTTTCTTGGGACTTCCCATTGTACCTTTCTTGATCTAATCCCTGCAGGAAGTAAGACACAATCAGATGAGTTTGCAATTGCATTGTAAAGAGACAGAATCTTTATCAGCCTTTCATAATTAACCTCATCCTTACTCATAGGATACATTGGCACAAGCCTTTCTATTTTAACACTCTGATTTTTTCCGAAACACCAGAATGGTACAAGCTCTGACTGGTCATTCTGCTTTTCCGCTTTAGCAGCTTCAAACATTTCTGTCCATATGTCTCGCTTAAATGTGATACCATCTGCCTTACCATATTTATCAGCAACATTCTGTCTTATTGCCAGACACTTAAATCTATTGATTCTGCCTTCCCTTTGTTCCAAATCAGTCGGTCATTTTTTGCGGACAGTTCATACATGCTATCCTTTTCTGTTCTCTGCTCCTGCGTTTGCTCTCGTTTGATTTCTCCCTCCGTATCTTCTTGGCACAAGCAGGACAATACCTTGATGCACCAGAGCCCGGGACATATTCAACGCCGCACACCGTACAATTTTTAGCGGGCATTGCTGCCCACCGTTTTGTAGGAAAAGGAGCGTGAACACATGAGCGAACAGTTTTCTATTATGATAGGCAACCGCAGCCGCTTTGACGCGGGCGACCCCGGCGGCTATTGGTTGGATATGCCCGCCACAAAGGAGCAGTTGCACGAAGCTATGCGGAACGTCGGCATTACCGCCGACAACCCGCAGGATTTTTCCATTCGCGGCTATTCCGACGACCCGGAGAAACATATTGCCTTGCCTTATGAAATGGTATGCGCCGCCGACGTGGACGAACTCAATTTTCTTGCGGCGCGGCTCGAACAGCTTGACCCCGCCGAGGTTGGCAAGCTGAACGCAGCTTTGCAGCAGAAAAACGGGCTTGCAAATATTGGACAGGTAATTGACTTCACCTACAACGTGGATTTTTACGTCCATATCCCCGAAGTACATAACTACCACGATTTGGGCGACTATTACTTAAATCAATCCGGCATGGTACAAATGCCCGAAGAATGGAAAGGCGGCATTGACCTTTCTACTTTTGGCAGGAACGCTGCCGCGCAGGAAAAAGGCGCGTTTACCGAGTACGGCTATATCGTGGAAAGCGGCGACGAGTGGGAACGGCAGTTTGAGGGGCGCGAAGTGCCGGAAGAATACCGCATTATGAGTTACCCGCAGCCGGAGCGCGGCGAACAGGACAAAGCCTATATGGACGCAGCCGAAACGCAGCAAGCAGACGCACAGGCCGCAGAGCCGCAGCAGCCCCGCCCCGTCGTCCCCATTATCCTTACTTCCGAAAAGCCCGCCGAAAAGGTAAAGGAGATCACCGCGCGTTTGGAACAGGGCGTACAGGCGATTTTTGACAGCGACCGCTACAAAGAGTTTCTAACCGCTATGTCAAAGTTCCATGATTATAGTTTGAATAACACTATCCTAATTGCTATGCAGGGCGGCAATTTGGTAATGGCTTCCGTCAATGGGAAAAGGAGTTTGACCGCCATGTAAAGAAAGGCGAGAAAGGCATTAAAATCTTTGCCCCCGCGCCCTACAAGGTGAAAAAGCTGGTTGATAAAATCGACCCCGAAACGAGAAAGCCCATGCTTGACCGCGAGGGAAAAGTGGTAAAGGAAGAAAAGGAAATCACCGTCCCCGCCTTTAAGGTTATAACCGTCTTTGATATTTCGCAGACCGAGGGCAAGGAGTTTCCCGACCTTTCCGTTAAACCGCTGCTTGCCGATGTGGAGCAGTACGAGGATTTTTTTCGCCGCCCTTGAAAAAGCGTCCCCCGTCCCGATTGCATTTGAGCAGATCACAAACGGCGCAAATGGGTATTTCAGTTTGACCGACAAGCGTATTGCAATCAAAGAGGGCGTGAGTGAATTACAGGCGGTAAAGACCGCCATTCACGAAATCGCCCATGCGAAGCTGCACGACGTAGACTTAAACGCCCCGCCGGAGCAGCAAAACCGCGTTGACCGCCATACCTGCGAGGTAGAAGCGTTATACTCAGCATTCCAAAATGTTAATCATTTTAAAGAATGCTGAGAAATAAGCGTTTTTTCTACTAAAAGATGTGCATTATTCGTTAGCGCAATCCACAAAGTCTTGCCATTTCATCTTCGTTACCCTCCCACATTGGTGCTTCATCAGATACAGGTGTTGGAACAGATTCCATTGCGTCTCTAAGCTGTTCAACAGATGGCTTTGCATAGTAGCTTTTGGTTGTATCAGTTCTGGCATGTCCTAACACTGTAGAAACCAGCTCAATGGCGATTCCATCCTGATAAAGATTTGTGGCTCTGGTTCGGCGAAACATGTGACAGTGAACCGAATCCGGAAGACTAACCCCTTTTTCACTGACCAGAGCTGCATATTTTTTTATAATCCGCTGGACATTTCCAACGGACATCCTGTCTGTTACACCTTTTATTGTTGTGGAAAATAAGTATGCTTCTTTGGAAGAATTACTGTGATATACACGTATATATTCCCTAAGGTGTTCGACTGCTTTAGCTGTTAATTGTATGGTTCTTTCTTTATTACCTTTGCCGGTTATGAAAATATTTGGATATTTTGATTCCATTGCGATATCACATAGGCGAATATTAAGCAGCTCACTGATTCTTACAGCTGTATCGTAGAGAAGAATCAAAATAGCACGGTCTCGTACACCGAATTTCGTATTCGGCGGTGCAGACAGTATTGCAGCAAGTGCATCATCGGACAGAATAGGTTTTTCCTTTTTAATGGTTTTGCATGGTGAGATCTGACTGATCGCCAGGGCAACTGACTGGACTGATATGTCCATATCCGAGGCATAGTTCAGATAGGCACGGATAGCCGCGACTCTTACATTTACAGTTGATGGCTGGCTGCCATTTGCAAGCAGATATTCTCTGAAATTATAAATACATTCTTTGGTACAATCAGAAAACTGAAAGGTGCTTATGGATTTACCTAATTCATCTGCAAGGTAGTTTTTAAATATTGTAAGGGAATCTCTGTAGGATTCTGCTGTAGCCTGACTGCGTCCGACCTGCTTTACCAAATAAACATTTAGAAAGTTCCATGTGTGAGAAAAGAACAGCTGGTCAGTCGATATCTTTGCTGATTTATTCTTCATAGGGAATCACCTCCGGAATGACCTTTCCAGACACTGAATCTTTCTCTCGGATAGTATCAAATGCCTTTTCTGCAAGATGATAGTAATAATACGTTTCGTCAGGACTTTTGTGTCCAAGGTATCTGCTTAAATATGGGAGCATAGTGTTTGTATCAATTCCCTGATGCATCCACTCATTAAATCTCTCCACTACAAAAGCATGGCGTAAACAGTGGGGTGTCGGATGTTTATCAACTGTCTTGGCAACCGGAAGCATGGCCCAATGGCGGTTAAAACTTGATTCTACTCCAGAGCACGAAACAGGCTTATGTGGATCTTTTCCCGGAAAAGCCCAGTCAATTCCGGGGAAAAGCATTTCCTGACGTTCTTTATAGTTTTTAAGTACCGGAAGGCTATCCTGCGGAAGATATACAAGGCGGTCCTTGTTACCCTTTGAGCCAAGGACAGTAAGGATTCCTTTATCCAGGTCTATGTGCTCCCATTTTAGCAATCGCCCTTCTGACAGACGCAGACCGCAGCAAAAATATAGGAGAAAAAGAATCTTGCACTCTCTATCGAGTCTAAATTGCTCTGAATTATGAGACGTGCGGATATCCATTTTCTGCAGCAGTTCCTTAACTTCCTCTTTTGATGGAATGTAAAGAACAGGACGGTAAGCCTTGCAGAAAAAATTAGGAATATATGCTTCCTGACCAAGGGAAAGGATATATTCACTCAGCACCTTCACCATCGACATACAGCGATTATGATAGGCATCTCCTTCGCCCGGTCTGGCTTCTGACCATTTGGCTGCCATTTCATAGGTGACTGTTGTCAGTTCCGGATAATTCTGTACGCAAAAGGTATCAAAGCGTTTTAATAGCTTTTCTTCGGAATTATAGGCATATCCATCAGCTCGTTTTTGCTGTATAAGTCCTCGATATGATGTGCCAGACCGCTCTCAAAAATGTATGTCATGATAAAACACCTCCAAATTCCAGAGGGCAGAGCCTCATTTTATCTTCGTCACGTTCAAGATATACCTCTGCTGTTTCCTGACGTGCATGTCCGAGAGCATTGGAAATATCATCAAGTTTGTTGTCTGCCCGAAGCATTCTTGTGGCAAATGTTTTTCGTGTCATATGAAAGCCCTGACCAGCAGATAATTCAAATCCATATTCAGCAAGTATTCTTTTTAAAGCTCCACGGCACGCCGTTGTAACTTTAAGCGGAATATATGGTGCCTGATGGCGGATAAATATATAACCGTTGCCTGTGACAGCTGATTCCGGACGTCCATTCATGATGTATTTATATACTGAATTACCTACATCCGTTGGGACTGGAAGCGTTATTGCTTTGCTTGTTTTCTGCTGAATGAAGGAAACAGTTTTGTTTTTCCAGTCAAAATCATTTACCTGAAGCTTTAGGATGTCTGCTCCCCTGATACCCATTCGAAGTCCAAGCATGACCATGGCTGTGTCCCTGAGCTCCATGGGAGTAGAAGCTCTCTCACGATATTCATATATTTTCTCGACCATAGCATCGCTCAGAACATCAACTATGCTGCGATGAGGCGCACAGCTTGCAGATACTGCAAAAGCAAGTGTTGGTGAAATCAGATCCTGGTCAGCCATGTACCGTAGAAGCTGACGAAGCTTGGTTCCATATGCATTTTTACTTTCCGGGGTCGAGTGGACATCATGGTTATGAAATGCTTTAACCACATCGGGTGTTATGGAGACTGGATTATCTATTCCATTATCTTCAAGATATTTGAAGAAACTGCATCCGGCTGCCCTGCACATGGTAAGTGTCTTATCGGTCATTCCATCCCGCCTGCGGCTTTCTATGAAACCATCAAGGATGCTTTTGCTCCATGATGGAAGATGATCAGATGCACGCATCGGCTCAGCGATTATATTGGATTCCATTATGCCCTGGAGATACTTTTCAAACATTCTGATAGTGTGTGAACGATGAGCTGATCCGGAACTGCTGGCTTTGATCTGATTCGGGCAATCCGGGAGTATACCTATCCATGATGTCACAGTTTCTGCCGAGTGTTCCAGATGGTTAAGTTCCAGGAACATGAAATACCATGTGAAATCATTGCGATAAACAGCTTTTGATGATTTCATGTATTTCCAATCGTCCAAAGCGTCAAGATATTCATCAGCTTTAAGAGCGAGAGGTATACTCGGATGAAATGCGGTACCTGTTTTAGAAAGTCTCATCTCAAGCAGTATTTCAACGTTCTCACCAAAAAGAACCCGCTGGTAACACTCTGGCACATCACCTCTGCGGTGAAGATATTTCATAAGTGCTGTCATGGCACATATGGCGTTCTGACGTCTGTCAAGAGATTTACAGGATTTGCAGTAAGTATTCCAGTATTCGATAAGAGTATCTATGGTTATTGCTTCCGGCTCTGTAACTCCCAGGGAAGTAGCAAGCCTGAAGAACTCCTTGATGGCAACAGAATACGTATGGTAATAGCAGGGATTCTGTGTGGTCGCATAGTATTCTTCCAGCTCATATGTCAGGCGAAAAAAGGATTCCGATATTCCGCTCCGGCAGAAAAAACTGTCTTCTGAGCGGCAGAAAGAACTTTTGATATCTCCAAAGAGCAGGTAATGCTCGAGGCGGAACAGGGCATTTCTATATTGGGAACACGTCTCATAGGAAATTTCCCGTTTTTTAATCTCAAGCCAGTCCAGTGCGGCATCCATTGAAAAAGGAATGCCCTTATCCATCAGGTACTTGAAGAGTGTAGTATAACAGGTTCTGTGCATGTCTATATTTTTACATGCACTGTCTGGCTGTTTCATCATATTGAGAACTGATGAAATAGCATCTAAATAGTTTATTTGCATATCAAATGCGCTCCTTTCCGGCTTCCCATTCGAGGGGAAAACCTGATAATAGCATATCTGATAATGCTCATCTTTTTTACAAGAAAGTGAGGATTTATGGAAAATAATTTAAAAGATCAACATTATAAAAACATGGGTATAATGCTTCAAATGGAAACATTAACATTTGAAGCAGAAAGCGTCGCTTATACGGTTTGCCAGCATTTCGGCCTTGATACTTCCGATTACTCTTTCGGCTATGTGGCTGGTTGGAGCAGCGGCAAGGAAATGACCGAGTTAAAAGCGTCCCTTGAAACAATACAGACCACCGCAAAGGAACTCATTACCGAGATTGAGGGGCATTTTACCGAGTTGCAGCAGCAGCGGCAAGCCGAGCAGGAGCAGGGCGATACCTTTTCCATTTATCAGTTAAAGCGCGGGGACGAAACAAGGGACTTGCGCTTTGAGCCTTATGACCGTCTGCAAGCGGCTGGACTTACCATTGACCGGGTAAATTATGAACTCGTCTATACTGCACCGCTTACAAAGGATATGACGCTGGGCGACATTTGGGAAAGGTTTAATATCGACCACCCCGCCGACTTTAAGGGGCATAGCCTTTCCGTTTCCGACATTGTTGTGCTTCATCAGAACGACGAGGACACCGCCCACTATGTAGACAGTATCGGTTTTCAGCAAGTGCCGGAGTTTTTGCAGGAGCAGCAGACCCCCGTATTTGACAAGCTGCCGCCCGAACAGCAGCAAGCCTTGTCCGACACCGTACAAGACACTTTGCAAATGCTGGTTGACGCAGACAAGCGGATTTATGGCGACGTTACGGGCAAGACCCTTGAAGCAATCGCGGCGCAAGGATATTCCTACAAGGACGGGCAGCTTGAAAAGCAGCAGCCGGAAGCGACCCCCGACAGCCTTTTGACGGGTGAAACCGTTAGAACGCCGAGGGGCAATTTTCATATTACCGATATGAGCCGTGAACAGATCGAAGCGGCGGGCTTTGGTTTTCATCATGCGTCGGAGGACGGGAAGTATCTCATTATGGGAAATGGCACACAGGCTTATGCCATAGCCGCCGAGCAGCCGCAGCGGGATAATCCCTTAAAGCACGTCGAGGACACCATAGAGCAGAACGACAACAATTTTGACGGGCTTATCAATAATACGCCGCAAACGCCCACCGTCGCGGATTTTGAGCAGCGGGCAAAGGCGGGGGAAGCGATTTCCGTTACCGACCTTGCAAAAGCGGTAAAAGCCGAGAAACGGGAACAGCCGCAGAAAAAACCGTCCATTTTGAAGAAGCTGGACGAATACAAGAAACAGGCGGCGCAGCAGCCGAAAGATAAACAGAAAGAGCATAAAAAGGATTTGGAGGTTTGATAGCATGAATACCCGCTTTACCATTGAGGAAGAAAACATTGTTGCGATCTACGCCGAGGACAGCCGGGAAACAACGCTTGAAAATATCCTTGCCGCCATGCCCTACATGGACGAGGATATGCGACAGCTTGCCGCCGCAGCGGTGAACAAGCTGCAAGCCATGACGGACAGCGAGTTTTCCGAAAGGGAGTTTATCTTGACCGACGAGGAATAGCCCATAGAGAACAGGGGCGCGGTTGCCGATTTCCGGCACCGCGCCCCTGTTCTTTTTTTGTCCTTGCGTGGACAATTAGAAAGCCGTTTTTGCGGGTTTGAATATACTTTATCGTCTATGTCGTTTTCATGCGCTGGAAGCCGCAGAAACACAGGCGTTTTCAGCCCTTAACATTCCACTTGCCACCCCATGTTTTGCGCCTTATCGCTCCTGCTCCCGCGCCCTGCTTTGGGACGGGTAAAGAATACTATCGACGTTCTTTTTGACAACGCCGTATTCCTGCATTTGCTTCTTGGCTTGCCGATAATCTTCATACAATTTGGTTTTCCTGTCGTTTAAGCTTCTATACTCCTTGCGCAGCGCGGCGAGATCGGGCAGCTTCTTTATCTGCATTTCCTTTAATGCCCTTGCCGCAGCTTCAAACAGGATAATTTCGCTTTCATGTCCCCGCAGATACTTTTCCTTGTCCGGCGATTTTCGGTATTCATCGTAAATCGGTTTTAACTGTCGGTATGTGGTGGTGTGCTTGATAAGCAGCGACAAATCAGACATACGCTGTTCCACTTCCTTAACCGCCTTTGCCGCCGCGTCATGGGCGGTCATAATATCCGCGATTTTGCTTTCAAGTTCGCTGTAATACTCAATCTTATTTTCGGTTAGGAAGTTCATGCTTTTAGCAGCCTGTTTCAGATTATGGATTTTCGCCCACCGTTCATAGCCCGCCGACTGTTGGGCTTTGATACTGTTTTCAAGATCAACGACAAGCCGGATTTTTTTATCTTCCCGCAGCGTTTTTGTTTTGGCAACATACACGCCCTTGATACGCTCCTTTATCGCTTCTTCCGTATAGGCCGCGCCGAGCGTCTTTGTGCGGGTAAACCGTTCCTGTCCGGCGGCGCGGAAAGAAATGTATTTGCCCTGTTTGATTTCATATCCCATTTCCTGCAAGCGGCGCAGCAGTTCGTCAAAATCTTTCACTCGGGGAATGAGGTTATCTATCGCCGTTTTCAGCTTGGCTTTATAGCTTGTACCTTGCTTTTCGGCGGTATATTCCGCATAGCTTTTCCCTCTGTCCTGTCCCGGCACGACGACGGATAGCCCATGCTCTTTACATATCCTGTCGCTGGTGCGCCGGATATGGTAATAGCTTTGTTTGTTGGAATGGTACTTTTTGTAGTCAACGAAGCTGACCGAGTTAAAAATCAAGTGATTATGCAGATGGTCTTTATCGACGTGAGTTGTCAAAACAAACTCATACTTGCCGCCTAATACCGCCCCGGCAAGTTCCATGCCGATTTTGTGCGCTTCTTCCGGTGTGGTTTCTCCCACCGCAAAGGATTGTATCAAGTGCCGCCCTAAATGTGTGCCGCGATCTCCGGCAGCTTCCCGCGTCCATGCAAACTCAATATCGGCGGTTTCCAGCCCGCAGCCGAAAGAGGACGCAAGCAGCTTCCCGTCTGTCTTTTCGGGATTTAAGATATAGTCTATCGCAGCCTTTAAGGTTGATTTAATAGGGTGCGTCTTTGTAACCGCCATATCTCGTCCACCGCCTTTTTAATGTCCTCTATATCCTGCCTGTAAACCGTCCCCGTCGCATTGGCGCGTTTTGCAATTTGGTTGATGTTCCGGCTCACCGCTTGCAGTTCCCGGATATATGCTTTTGTGTCGCTTCGGTCAACGACAAGAATATACCCGTCTATCGCCATTTTACGGAAGTATGCCCCATACTGCTTTATGGGAAGCTGCTTCATCTTCTCGTCGATCAGCCGCTTTTCTTCTTCCGTAACGTAAAACTTCATCTGTATATTTCTCTTTCGGTTTTCCATTTCCGCACCGCCTTTCGGTATAAGGGTTTGGGATTATCCCAACAAGCATTTTCCGCAAACGGGTACTCGTTTGCTGTGCTTGCTATCTACTCCATACCCCCACCGAAAGGCGGTATTTGTTGCGCGTTCCTTTGATTTTGGACGCAAAAAAAGATTGCAGCCGCCATGCGCTGCAATCTCCCGATTTCTCATATTGTGAGGTTAATCCTCTGCTTTTTCGACTTCCGTTATCTCCCTTGCTGTTGCGGTTACAATCCGTATGCCTTTATCGCTCATACCGTCCAGCAGCGCGTCAAGCTGCCGCCGCCCGGTGGATTTCTCCGCATTGCTGTTCGGGAAGAAAAATTGATCTACCGAAATATGATACCGGGTTACAAGGTCATAGAATACCTGTAAACTCGGCTGTTGTCCCTTGTTCTCGATATTCGCAAGGTAGCGCGGGGAAATATATAACTCGTCGCTTACCTTTTTGCGGCTCTCGCCGTATTCATTTCTCGCGGCTTTTATAGCTGCCCCGAAAGCCTTAAAGTCGTACAATGGTACGGGTCTTTTTGCCATTTTCATTCACCCTGTTACATTTTACAGTTCACCTTTCTTTTTGGATATGTCCACACAATTCATATCATTAGGTTAAATACTTCCTGTTGTGTATTGACAGTAGACTGATTTTCTGATAAAATAAAATTTATGTAAAAGGAGGCGGCGTTTATGTTGCATAGCATGCGTATTAGATAAGCATTGAAAAAAAGGATTTTCCCATTTTCAACATGGGCTTTTTTGTCATGCTTATTTTGCGGATGCTATACAAAAAACTAACGACGTATAGATATAGTATAGACATAGTGCAAGCTATGCCTTAGTTTTGTTGTACTGCTCTGTGCATTATAAATGCAGGTCAATGCTCATGTTGAGGATTGACCTGCATTTTTTTGTGTAAAAAGGACGAGTGAAATATAATGCTTAAAAAATATTGGATAAAATGTCCGATTTGTAACGGAAAGACGAGAGTTCAAGTATTTCATAATACTGTATTAAAAGATTTTCCTCTTTTCTGCCCTAAATGCAAATTGACGCATATCATTGATGTAGAAAAATTAGAGATTGTAATCAAAAATACAGAAAAACAAACTTTTTATTATTTAGAAGAAAGGATATAAAAATGAAACGTTTACCTAAATATACGCCTGCGGAAGTACGGAATGATCCATACGGATTTACTTACAAAGAAATGTCGGAAGTTATTGGCGAGAATGAAGCAAAAGCCTTATATGAAGAATTATATAAGCAATTACCACGCAAAAAAAATCTATCAATGTTGGTAAAAAATATTTGCAAAAGCAGTGATACTGAAAAGTATGTTTACGAACTGAAAGACAACAAATACATTGAAACGGTTTTTATCAAGCGGCGAGATGGTGGAACTGTTTGCGTGAGCACACAAGTCGGTTGTCCTGTTGGTTGTATTTTTTGTGAGTCCGGGCGAAATGGCTTTGTTCGTAATCTAACATCGTCAGAAATCGTACAACAGATTATATTGTTGCGTCGAAAAGTAAACCGTATCGTTTTTATGGGTATGGGAGAGCCTTTATTCAATTATGACAACTTGATAAAAGCAATCCATATTCTCCGAGATAGATATGGGCTCAACTTTCCAACCGACGGCATTACCATATCAACAGTTGGTCCGGTCGATCAATTAAAAAAATTGCGCGAGGAACATCTTAAAATTCAGTTGACAATATCTTTACACGCAGCAACACAATCTGCAAGAAATCGTATTATTCCTCACATGCGCATATATGCTATTGAAGATGTTGTTAAGCAAGCCTTATCCTATTCTGAAAGGCATAATCGCAAAATTGTCTTTGCGTATTTGCTTTTACCGGGTATAAATGACCGGCCCTCAGATGTAAGACAACTTGCAAAATGGTTTCGGGGCAAAAAAGTTATGATTAACGTGTTACAATACAACCCAACAAGCAATTCAAGAATTAAAGCACCACAGAAACGGGAAATAGTTGCATTCAAACATCAATTAGAGCAAGCAGGACTTGAAGTTACTATGAGAGTTTCTCATGGCAGAGAGATTAACGCGGCTTGTGGACAGTTAGCTAACACATATAATAAATTCAAAAAAAAATGATTAAAAGTGCCAGACGCATAGACGCAGAGCCGATAACGCATTAGGTCAAAAAACCTATGTGTTATCGGCTTTTTTATTTAATATTGCGCAAAAGCCGCTGTTCCCTATTATAGAATGGATTGCGGGTAGTGTATTAAAGTCGCCCTTTTTTAAGGATACGGCGGTATCGGGGAGGTATCGCCGTGTCCATTTTTATTTACTGTAACCCGCCTAATGCTTTGCGGTCAAAAAAAGCTATGCTCCGCAAGCGGGATATTCCGGCTATGAATGTGAACTGTCAATACATTTAGCTACTGCTTACATTTCCTTTGCGCCCGTCCGCGTCTTGCGGACGGGCGCATTTTGCTTTTTTCAACTTTTTTCTGAAAAGCGCACTCAAGAGCCATCTCCCGAACGGGTACGGAGCGAAAGGGGCAGAGAGGACAAGCCCTTAACTCCCGTCCTCTACTCCACGCGGGAAGGAGGTGAACTCTATGGAGCTATCTTCTTCCGACAAGGAAAGAATACAACATCAGTACGACGCATTAGCAAAGAAAACTTTGGTCGGCGAAGCGAAAAGCCACCGCCGCACTCTTGCGAAACGCGCAGCACGCGAAGTTACTTTTTCGGATTTGAGCGAAAGCGAACTCGCGCAGCTTTTCACAACGGACGAATACGAAAGCGATTATTTCCGTTTTCAAGTGTCCGGCTTTGATGTACTCGTCAAAAATGAACTGCTTGCCGAAGCCCTTAACGCTTTGCCCGAAAGGAAACGCGACATTATCCTTTTGTCCTACTTCTTGGATATGAGCGACGCGGAAATTGGCGAACTGCTGAATGTTGTACGCACGACGGTTTTCCGGCACAGGAAATCCGCGCTTGCGAAAATCAAACAGTATTTGGAGGGAAAAGCAGATGATGAATACCGTTAGGAAGTCTGAAAATCTGTTGCCGTTCCCTGTCATTTCCGCAGCGGCAAACGGCGACACAACCGCCATGTGCGCGATCTTGAAGCACTACGAGGGTTACATAGCGAAACTTTGTACCCGCACGCTGAAAGACGACGCGGGCAATACCTATTCCTATGTGGACGAGGAAATGCGTAACAGGCTGCAAGTGCGCCTTATTACCCGCACCCTTGCTTTTCATGTAGGATAATCTTTTAGCCCATGCGGGGAGCGTGTCCCCTTTCCACGCTTCCCGTTATGGGCTATTTGTCGTTCCGCAAAAGCATATCCGCTGTTGATGTGCTTTTGCAGGCCGACAAAGCCTATTGTTCTTTGACAAAGAAAGCGGCCTTTGGTGCGCAGCATAACAGGCAAACGGGTACATTCCGTCTGTACCGAGCCAGTCGGCGGGTACGCCATGACAGCTTTTCCCCATAGGGGAAAAGCCGAGCGAGAACTACCGCGCCGTAAAACAGGTTTAGCAGCTTGTGGGCGACGACATACAAGGCGGCACAATGATACTCCCGCGTTGAACACCCTCAAAGTATTGCGCGGCGCACCCATAAGCATGGGCCGGGGTGAAACTCCCGTGAGGTTGCAGCTAACAACCGCCCGTTTTTGCCTTTTGACGAATATAGTTTATCCATACAGGAAAAGGAGGTTTTTCTAATGGATAAAAAACAGACAATTACAACCGAACGCAAAATAGGGAAAATCACCTATCTTGTTCAAGCGTTGCCGAGTGAAAAGGCAACCGATACAATCCATAAAAAGATTGAGAAACTCATTGTAAAGGATTTGCAGAAAAAGCCCGGAAATCCGGGATTTTTAGCGTCCGAGTAGTGCATTAGGCGGCGGGATATGGTATAATGATAGCAACACATTATACCTGTTTATTCGGCTGTCGGAAAGGAGGACTAATGTTACAGTCGAATAAAATCACCGCCCTTTACTGCCGTTTAAGTCAAGAGGATATGCAAGCCGGAGAAAGCGGAAGCATACAGCACCAAAAAATGATACTTCAACGCTATGCGGACGAACACCATTTTTTGAACACAAAGTTTTTTGTGGACGACGGATTTTCCGGCGTGAGTTTTGAGCGCGAGGGGCTGCAAGCGATGTTGCAGGAAGTGGAAGCCGGACGAGTGGCGACGGTCATTACCAAAGACCTTTCCCGTCTTGGCAGAAACTATCTGAAAACGGGCGAACTCATAGAGATTGTATTTCCCGAAAACGGAGTACGCTATATCGCGATCAACGACGGAGTTGACACAGCGCGGGAGGATAACGAGTTTACCCCCTTGCGGAACTGGTTTAACGAGTTTTACGCCCGCGACACAAGCAAGAAAATCCGCGCAGTTAAACAGGCACAGGCGCAAAAAGGCGAGCGCGTCAACGGGGAATATCCATACGGCTATATCCCAGACCCGAACAACCGCCACCACCTTATACCCGACCCGGAAACCGCGCCGATTGTCAAACAGGTTTTCGCTATGTTTGTTAGCGGCGTGCGTATGTGCGAAATCCAAAAATGGCTTGCGGAAAACAAAGTCTTGACGATTGGAGCGTTGCGCTATCAGCGTACAGGACAGGCGCGGTATCAGCGGGCAATGATCGCCCCCTATACTTGGCCGGACAAAACGCTCTATGACATATTAGCAAGGCAGGAATATTTAGGGCATACCATAACCGCGAAAACTCACAAGGTATCCTACAAGTCGAAAAAGACCCGGAAGAACGAAGAAGAACAACGCTATTTCTTCCCAAACACCCATGAGCCGCTTGTTGACGAGGAAACCTTTGAACTTGCGCAAAAGCGGATTGCTACCCGCCACCGCCCGACAAAAGCAGCGGAGATTGATATTTTTTCCGGCTTGCTGTTTTGCGCTGGTTGCAGACATAAGATGTATTACCAACAGGGCGTAAATATCGAGCCGCGCAAGTTTTCCTATTCTTGCGGCGCATGGCGCAACAGGGCAAGGACAGGCAGCGAGTGTACCTCTCATTATATCCGCAAAAACGTACTTCTTGATTTAGTGCTGGAAGATATGCGGCGGGTTTTGCGGTATGTTAAGGAACACGAACAGGACTTTATCTGTAAAGCTACCGAGTACGGCGACATGGAAGCGAGAAAGGCATTAGCGCAGCAGCAAAAGGAACTTTTCAAAGCACAGGCGCGTATGACCGAACTTGACACGCTTTTCCGCAAGCTGTATGAGGACAACGCATTAGGCAGACTGACAGATGAACGGTTTGTGTTTCTAACTTCCGGCTATGAGGACGAAAAGAAATCCCTTGCCGCAAGGATAGACGAGTTACAACAGCAGATCGCAACCGTTACCGAGCGAAAAAGGGATATATCAAGGTTTATTCAGATTGTCGGGAAATACAGCGACATACAGGAATTGACCTATGAAAACGTCCATGAGTTTATCGACCGTATTTTGATACATGAATTAGACCGGGAAACCAACACCCGGAAAATCGAAATCCATTATAGCTTTGTCGGACAGGTTGATACCGAGCAGGAGCCGACGCAAGTTGTCAACCATGACCGCCGCAACATGGTAGATGTAAAAAGTATCGCTATCTAACCCCAGCAAAATTTGTACCAGAATAACCATCGTCCACATACGTTTTTGCTATGTGCCATCCCTGCTTTTTCACATAATCCGTGAGGATGGATTTCTGTGTCGCAATGCTCGCACTCTCGTTATCCGTACCATCGTCTTTAGATAAGCGGCAATAAATGCCGACTAAATAGATTTTCTTTTCTTCTTTGATTCCTGCCATACTGTAAAACCTCCGTATCTGTCCTATCTGTTTTCATGTCCCATTGCGTACATTCTAAGCGGACAGCCCCTCATTGTCGAAGGTGTCGCCCTCGGCAATCTTCTTCCGAATATCCTCGGAGATAATCGGGACAAACGCTTCTGTAACGGTCTGTGTGCCGACATATTCACGGCTGATTATCATCTGCACTGGTGCTTTTGGCACGATACGCTTTCTCTTTTTATCTGCTTTCTTATCCTCGCCCATACTTAAATCTTCCTTTCCAGACAGGGCAGGGAAGAGTTTGGAAATGTCCCCGCCCTGCCAATCAGATACCATTAATCCTCGCTGTTTAATTCTTTCTGTAATGCTTTAAGGAGTGCCGCCGCTTCATCAGCGTTCAGCGTGATTCCCTTGCCGCACTTTTCACGGTTCGGGGAAAAGCTGCGGATGTCATACTTCGGCTCTTTCCCATTCCATGAAATGAGATTGATTTCCTTTGTGTAGCCACTGTCGCCCGTAGACAATACTGCGATTTCCTTTACGATTTCATACTGGATTTCTCTCATTCTCCATACCTCAACTCTCTGTATTTACTTCCCGAAAAAAGAAGATTAGCGGCTGTCACGGTTGCGTTTCCTCTGCAACTCACGCTCCAAAAGTTTGATGATGGTTTCCTCCATCTGCTTCGGCGTTGTGTTCTTCGGAAAGTATTTTTTCAGCTTGCTTGTGTTGATTTTCAAGGTTTCTTTCTGGTTGCCCTTTTCCTCCGTCATAATCGCAAATATCGTATCCATGTCAAGCCGCCCGCTCTGGCTTAACTGTTTCATCCGCTGTGCCTGTGAGAGTGAGGGCGTTGCTTCTTCGCTCTCCATCGTGGCAAAGAGGTTTTCCTGCTCGTCTTTCTTCAAGAAGGACAGTTCCACCGCAGGCGTGAGGGCGATTTTCCCCTCGTCCACCATCTGCAAAATCGGCGGTATCAGTTCCGTCAGGCGGATAAAACGCTGCACGGTCATCCTGCCCACGCCGAAGCCCTGTGCCACCTTGTCGTCCGTCCGCAACTTCGTCACAACTTGTGACGAGGTTAAGTCTGTGCGGAAACCCTGCCGCTTCATGGCTTCGGATTTCATCTTGTAAGCAAACGCCCGCTCCGATGGCAGGATATTCTCACGCTGCAAATTGCTGTCTACAAGGGTGATGATGGCTCGGTCACGGTCTAAGGGCAGGACAAACGCAGGCACGGTATTTATCCCTGCAAGTTCAGAAGCACGGACACGCCGCTGTCCTGCAATCACTTCATAACCGTCCCCGTCCTCTTTCGGGCGTGTGATTATCGGCGTGACAATGCCAAATTCCTTGATGCTTTCCGCTAACTCTGACAGTGTTTCATCTTCTGCCACATGAAACGGATTGTCGGGGAACGGGTACAAGTCTTTGGTCTTTAACACCTTAAAATCCTGTTTCTTCATTCACATATCTACCTTTCTTTCGCTCTGCTTCTATGATTTTTCTGCAATTCTTCCAACACTTCGGGCGGTATTTTTGACAGCAGCCGCCCCATCTGCTCGTTGGTTCTCTGCAATTCAAATATCTTCTGATTCGCTTTCTGCACCTTTAGTTCCTGCTCGTACTTTTCATCACGCATACGCCCCGCATAGTCTGATTCCTGCCCAATTCTCTCTTTCAAACTGTCGATATACGCCTGCTGTTTCCCGATTTCCTTAGAGAATTTCTCCACGTCTGGCAGCCATGCAGAGAGTAAATCTAACGCTTTATCCCTTTTCTTCCCTGCGTTAAAGGCGTTGATGTCGGATAGGGCAGACACGATTTCTTCATACTGTTTATCAAGCCTGCCGCCTAATTTATAGAGCCATGTGGGGACGTGTTTCCGCTTGGTTTCCATTGAGGACTGCCCCCGTTCAAGCTGATTCCACCGTGAGGACATCCGCTCATGGTAGGCGGTCTGCCACTCGGATAATGATTTCTGGTTGCCTAAGATAGCTTTCGCTGACAGCTTATTGTCTGGCGTAATCGGCACAAAGCAGAGGTGCATATGGGGCGTTCTCTCGTCCATATGGACGACAGCGGAGAGGATATTCTGCTTTCCAACACGCTCCGAAATGAAGTCAAGAGCCGTCTGGAAATACGCTTTTTGTTCTTCGGGCGGTAACTGGTTCATAAATTCTGGTGAAGCTGTGATGAGCGTTTCCACCATCATCACGCTGTCTTTCCTTGTCCTGCACCCCGCTTCGGCTACCATGCGGTTAATCTCTTTCTTGTAGGTGTACTTTGGTGGTGCTATGAGATGGTAATTGTTTTTAGAGCGTTCCATATCTATATCTGGGTTGCTTTTGTAGGCTTCTTTCTTCCGCTCGTTGTGGCGTTCACAAGCCGCAACGCCGCCCGCTTTTCGTTTCTGGAAACGCAGGATTGCATAAGGCATAGGCGGATTCCTCCTTTCTTTCGGCGGGTGACCGTCCTTTGGGGTGACAGCGGTGACGGTGGTGACAGCAGTTTTGGGATACCCCCTGCCGACTGCCGCAACTGTCACCCTCACCCCCTGCATGACGGTCATGTCGATGATGACGGTGTTTTTGGGATACCCCCCTCGCAAGAGCCGTCACCGTCATGCCGCCATTCTTTTATCCGAAGCCGTAAGGCGTAGGATAGCAGGGCACAGCCCTGCCTTAAGGGAGTCCAGAGGGAACGTCTGGCACACGACTTTGCAGGGCAAAGTGTAGTGTGTTACACCCTGTAAACGCAGTCGGAAAAATCGGAATGATTTTTCTGACCGCAGGGGTGGTTTTACACGACCGAAAAGGGCGAGTAAATCTCACGCCTGCATTTTGCGTTTACGGGGTGTTCTCCCGTAGGGATGACAGCGGCAGGGTATCCTAAAATCACTGTCACCACCGTCACTGCTGTCACCCGCAGGCAGAGCCGCCAGCTTTACATGGCTTTAAGCGTCAATGACAGTAACAGGGGGGTATCCTAATATCGCTGTCACCACCATCACCGCTGTCACCCGCCCTCCTTGCAAGGGCAATCCGCCTGCCGTCTTTCCTGCGGCTGTACTGGTAGCAGATACGGTTCTCGCTTAAAAATGTGGTGCGGTATTCATTCAGCCATTTCGTAATCACCGTGGGTATGGTTTCCGTTTCCCCCATAGCGGCTAACAGTTCCGTTGCCGTGCCTATCCATTCTTCCTTATCCCTCATAAAATCCACCAACCGAAAAAGGACATCTGGTATCGTTTCTTTCGCAAGCTGCTCCTGCGTTTTCCGCTCCACAAGCTCCCAACGGCAATCACGGAAACGCAGCGTGTATTCCTGATAAGGCGTGTCCCTGCCCGTCACATACAGCTTGGCGGTGTCAGACGCACGTTTCTCCTTTTCCAGAACAAAGGTAGCGTCCGCACTCCCCGTTAATCCTGTCGTCCCAGACACCTTGTTGAACACGTCGCTGTCATTCTGCTTTCGGATGTGGTGTACGACAATGACCGCCAGAGAGTGCCTGTCGGCAAAGTCTTTGATCTGCTCAATGGTCGCTTCATCAACGCCGCACTCACGCAGCAGCTTTTCCTCCGCTTCTTTCCAGATACGCCATTTCCTGTCCTCCCGTCCGTGGTTGTATGCCATTCTTACTTCCTCCAATCAGAATTGATTGAGAGGGCAGAGAAAAGCCCCCTCATCTTCCCAAAGGAAAAAACAAGGGGGGCTGAACGCCTTAAATTTTAATTTTCTATTATCTTTCTTAGTTTTATTAGGATTCTGGCTTTGCGTTTGTTTACAACGCTCTGGGTTATGCCCAACCTCGCCCCGACTTCACGCTCGGAAAGTCCGTCAAAAAAGATTGCCTGTATCAGCTCCTGTTCACTATCCGACAGCAAAGGCAGGGCGGCTTTCAGCCTGTCCACCATGACCGCATTGACAACGGTTTCTGCAATGTCCACCGCTTCATCAGTGATAAAGTCCAGAGGATTCCCCTCGCTGTCCGTAAATCCGTCGAGAGATAGCAGTCTATTCTTTGTATCTAATTTTTGCAGATAACGCCACCGTTCCTTGTCACGGTAGAAGTCTGTGTATTGCTCCCTCACGACTTCAAGCAGACAGCCTTGAATGGGGATAAACAGCTTGTCCATATAGGTCTGGTCGGATTCCCTGCAACGGCAGAACTCCGTGTAGGATAATTCCACATAGCCGCCACTTTCTCTGATATATACCTTTCTTGGTGCATATTTCACCATAAATACCTCCCATCTGAATTTTTGAAATGTAAAAAATCCAGATGGAGAGGCGGAGAACGACACCGCATATCAGAAACAGCCCTACGGCACTTTCCAACAAAAATCGACAAAAGAAAAACCGCAAAGGCTCTGTGACCTTTACGGTTATAGGAAATAGTAATTCTATTGTATGGAGATTGTACTTCTACTTTCAAGGTGAGAAGTACCGTTGCACTGGCAGAAATTTTTTTAACTGGTTTCCTGCCGTTCTCTGATATGCTATGTATTGATAAATTTTGCTTCGTATGAGCAGATAGATAACTGCCCGAAAAAAGGACATAAAAAAATCCCTCCAAATTTAAAAACAAATTCAGAGGGTAATTTAGGGTATAACAAAATAACCCACCCGAATATCGTTTTTTTTATTTGGTGAGTTTGTTCTTTCAAATACGAAACAAAAAGAGCCGATGATTCGTGAATTGTTCCACAATTTCATCGGCTCTGCGTCTTAAGCGTCTGGCTCTTTGATGACAGTTATCTTCAAGTTGTCAACTTTAATCAATCTTTCTTGTCTGCATTTTGGACAATAAAGGGGATAATTCTCCAAAACAGTGTCCTTCCTAATTTTATTACGGGTTTTGCTCCCACAAACAGGACACAATATCCATTCGCATTTCATCATAATTAGTCTCTAATCCTTTCAAATCTCATTTTATATGACTTTTGCAAGCTGTTAAGCTAACTTGTGGAACATATGCCGAACCTTATCTATACGGCTATTCGGGCGGCGGGGTTGGCAAATAAATTTACCAATAGCTGGCTGGTATCCTTTTAACTCTGTCAAGCAGACTCCCTGCCCATTTGTGAAATAAGTTAAATCGTTCCTGTATTCTTGAATACATCTAGCAGGGATTTCTCCTTTCAGAATGACCTCGTCATTCTTTATCTGAGTACTTACAATATCTGCACAATACCTTGGAGCATCATGATACGCCCGTGAGAGATATTCCTGCGGTGCATAAATTTCAAAGTGGAGATATGGCTCTAATAGTTCTGTCCCTGCTTTTTTTAAAGCCTGCTCCAATACGATAGGGGAAAGCAGCCGAAAGTCTGCGGGGGTACTTACAGGACTATAATACAATCCATATTCAAAACAGATTTTACAGTCTGTCACTTTCCATCCATACAGCCCCTGCTCGCAGCCATAAAGAACCCCCTCCATAACCGCATTTTGGAACGATTGATTTAAATATCCAAGTGAAACTCTGCTTTCATACTGCACTCCGCTTCCAATAGGGAGCGGCTCTATGGACAACCCGACAGAAGCCCAGAAAGGATTTGGCGGGACTTCTATGTGATGGTATATTCTGCTTTTCTAAGCGGTCTTTCCATATATATAACAGTAGGCTCTTTTATTTCTGCCTCCACATGATATTTTTCCTCAAGGATGGCACAAATGACTTCCATCTGCACATTCCCCAAAAAAGATAACATAATCTCATGTGTAACAGTATCAATGTCAAAATGCAAAAGAGGGTCTGTATCAGCAATCTCTGCGAGGGCATTTAACAGGGCTTCCCTTTGCTCCGGCTTTTGCGGCTCTACCGTTGTCCGAAGTAATGGCATGGGATTATCAATCCATGTTTTGTGAGGCAGGAGTTTTTCATTTCCCAGAATGTCGTTCAGTTTCAAAGTATCATCAGCTAAAATAACAATTTCTCCCGGACAGGCATGGTCAGCCGGGACGATTTCACCGTTTGTCGGAACATACATCTCTGTGATTTTTATTTTCTCTTTTTCAGATATTCTAATAACATCCCTCAAATGCAATGTTCCGCTATATATACGCACATAAACAAAACGCCGCCTTTTCTCTGAATATTCAATCTTAAAAACCTGCCCGCATAGTTCAGATTGACCTTCAGGCGTTGATGAATAAAATTTACTGGCAATTACTTCTATAAGCTGCCGAATCCCCAGATTGTTTTTAGCGCTTCCGTGATAAACGGGAAATAACGTTCCGTTTTGGAATCTCCTGTTTTCTTCCTGTTCCAGTTCTGACATTTTAAACGGTTTCCCTGACATATATTTCTCTAATAGTTCATCGTTTCCCATAATTACCGCATCCCACTGTTCCATATCGTCATTGTCCGTTACATTTATATGGGGATGCTGCCCAACCTTTTGCTTCACTATAATTTCCGAAGAAAGCTTTGCTTTCATTTCCCGATATACCATTGGCAAATCAATCCCCTCTTGGTCAATTTTATTGATGAAAAAAATTGTCGGAATCTTCATTATCTGTAGTGCATGAAACAGTATACGGGTCTGTGCCTGTATGCCATCCTTTGCAGAAACTAATAATACTGCTCCGTCTAATACGGATAAAGAACGGTATACTTCCGCCAAAAAATCCATATGGCCTGGCGTATCTATAATGTTGACTTTTACATCCTCCCACTGAAAAGATGTCACTGCTGTCTGGATAGTGATTCCCCTTTGACGCTCCAAATTCATTGTATCTGTCCTTGTTGTGCCTTCATCTACGCTCCCTAGTTCTGCAATTGCACCACTGGTATACAATAAACTTTCCGTTAATGTTGTCTTTCCTGCGTCAACGTGAGCCAGAATGCCTAAGTTAATTATTTTCATGTGATTTTCCTCCTATCAACACCCAAAAAAGGGCATAAAAATACCCAGTGATAAATACTCCTATCACTGGGTAAATAACTCCAATAGCCCCAAAACACTTATATGTTTTCGGGCATATAAAATTACATGATAAAAGTATTCTTAAACTGGGTACAAAAAACTAAGCCCCATATTAAAAGTGAAACGGGACTGCTACTTTTTGTTCCCACTATCAAATTGACAGTTTATTTAAGAATACCTTGCCGCATATTTATTAACTCCTTGTATAATACTGAATCTAATTATATTCCTTAACCCTTTATTTGTCAAGCTGACAAACTAAAGCAGAAAAAGCGGCAGGATTTCCCCCTGCCACTAATCATCTGTTTATGCAAAAATAATTTCCTTTTCCACAATCTCCCTCGCACAAGCCCTTATGTTATTGAGGCATCCTGTCCATTCTAAGGCGTTTTCTGCCTTTAGCTGTTCCGTTATGCCCTGTGCCTGTTTCATACCCTCTATGAGCCTTTCAAAGCGTTCCTGTGCCTGTCTGTTGATGTCGGCAAGGTAGGCGTTTAGCCTGCCGCTTGTAAGAAGATTGGTGTATGTAACTTTACGGTACTGTTTTAGATAATCTAAATGCCGTTGCCCCCAGATGCCTATTGCCTGTTCTTCTTCGGCGGGTACAGTTAAGCACGGTATCAAATAATCCCCTTGCCTTTCGTATTTGCCGCCCAGTTCCTCAAATAATGATTTTGCCATTGTCTGTTACCTCCACATTCTTTTTTATTTTGAATGTCCGCAAAATCCGTCCTACATCTATGGGATTACTTGGAAGATTCCAGTGCATAATCACACGACAATAATTATGAAAATCCAATCCTTCCTGTCCGATTGATGTTGTGGCGAGCACAAATGGACGCATTGGTGAGTTAAAGGCATTTCTGATATTTTCTTTACGCATGACTACCTTGGAATTATCTCCTGCATCCTTTGTAAATCCAACTGCATAACTCGACCTTATTCGACATCCATCACTCTTCCTGTCAGCTCCGTTAATACGTTTTTTGAAATCAGGATAAGTATCAGCGATATAGGTGGCTGTATGTATCTTCAATGAATCCATCATCATGTCATGCACAATCTGATACTGATTTCCATCCGACTGAAAACCTGCTGTTTTCTTTCAGCATATGGATATATTCATCAATCATTGCCTGAAAACAGCCATCTTTACAGTATTTAAGTACATTCTGCCAATGGGAATTATCATCCCTGCATCTGCCATAAGCAAGATCAATGATAGCTGTTGACTCCGGCAAATTGAAATTATTGACAAATACCTTTGCAAGCGATGTTGCTCTGGCTGTGCTTCTTCCATTAGAACGATAAATGCATATTGCTGGCGAACCCAGTACCATATTTACCAATGTTTCCAGAAGATCCTCCGGCTTTCTTCCAAGATGAATCTCCTCCGGGGCATCCAAATAACTTCTTAGCTTATCAATATGAGCAATAAAGCCCTTATTTCTCTTATCCTTTGAACTGCTTCTGACCTCAGATGTTGTATCCTCTTCGTCTGTATTCATTTCCCACACAATATCCTCTATCCAATGCTTTGCATAGATGACTCCATCCATGAGCATCGGTGCAAGATAATACCACCTGGCATCTTCCTTATTGTTACCCGAATCACCATACTTTTCTTCGATTATCGCAAGCTTCTCTTTCAGTTTCAGCCGTACAGATTTCTCTATTACTTCTAATGATTCATGATTATTCAATGACTCAATCGGTAAATACATATCAGAAAGTGTCTTTGAAGGATAAAGCAATGCAAACAGGCTCATGCCTCTTACTTCTCCATTTGAAACATTAAACCTGAGCCTTGCCACCGGGTATCGTCTCGAACCATCCGCAAAATACCCCGTATTCTTCTTATCCTGATTCTTTATCTGATGTACCAGTTTTCCAACTGTAAGTCTTTCCGCCTCATAGGAACAAGCGCACCTATCATTCGTGGAACCATCTCCCATGCAGAAAATACAAGTATTTTTGAAAAGCCTTTGCTGTTTTTATATGCTCCCTGCATCTCATAATATGGCAGTGATGGAGGAATCCACAGATATTTTTCTGCACCGCCGGTAAATGCTTTTTCTTTCAGTGCCTCAAGCCTTGCATTGGTTTTCGGCAGTTCATCATATTTATTGATTTTATTGCGATTCAGCCACAAGAGACATTGTTCTCTTTCACTTCCAAATTCATCTGGATGTTTTATATAATATTTTTCAATCTGCTCTTTAATCTTATATTTCTTCATAAAGGACATAAGATACGGACAGCTCTTTGCATAATCTACCGGTAAAGAATGATTTGAATCCGTTTTTGACAACAATCGTGACATCTGGTATATAGGAGTTTATGTCATTTTCATCTATCTGCAAATGATGCTTCACGCTGCTGTCATCCGTATAATCACCGGAATCCATGACAGATATACGCTCTGTCCTGCTGACTCCCTGATACATGGCATTTTCTGCCAGCTCCTTCATACGGATAATTGCACTGTCCCCTGCCTTCAACTCACTTAGAGCATGGGAATAATTCTTCCACACTTCCTTAAATTTAATGTCTTTGACTTCATCATCAAAAAGAAAGTTCATAACCTGAAAAAACTCTGCATAATGCTCATCAAGCTGATTTTCATCTATCTCTTCAAGGGTAGAATACAATTTATATGGTGTAGCCGACAACAGAAGTACCCTTGTATCATGTCCACTAAGGAAACTGTGTGCAAGAATACCAAGCTCACTGTCATCGGATGACAAAAGAAACTTAAATCTATCTTGTACTTTCCAGCATTCTCATTATCTTCTGAAATTACAGCCTGCCTTTTCACTCGGCACAAGTCCTTAATTTTCTGCTCCAGCAGATTTCTATTGTCACTTTCTGTTTCCAAAACAGCATCCGCTACTGTAACCTGCTCAAATGGATTCTTTGCATCTCCTACCGGTCCACAGAATATATCCTCTAAGAATTTATCCCCATTCAGATACATATTCTTTGTACCAAGCCACAGCATCATTTCAACATTTTTATTAATTGCAGAATAGGAAGCATTCATGGAACCAAGATACAGGTCAACATCTGAATATTTCCTTCTCAGATAGATTTTTGCATGAATATCCTGTTTCTTTTTATCTGCGAGTTCATCTGAAATTTCTTCCTCACCATCTATAATCTCATCCTTTAATGCATAGATGGTAAAATTATCTACATCTGATGCTTTGAGTTTTCCAAGCTCAGAACGTCTCGTAACAAGTGTTCTCTTACAGTCCGACAATGCCCTGTCTGTCAGGTTAAAATCTGCAATCACACTTTCTGATAAAAACGGAGACATCACTACAAGCTCATTAAATGTCGAATTGGCATTTCCTCTTTCCTTGCAGAATAGGATATCCTCCTGCATCCGGTAAGCATTTTTTCCAATACCAAGTGGAAGCACTTCAAAATCCTCTCCAAATATTTTACTATCAAGTGAAAAGGATACATCCTTAATGTCTGCACATAATCCACGAATCAGGTTTCTTTTCTTTCCGGCATTATTGCTGGTATTATGCACATTCATTACAAGATAATCCAGAAAATCACAGATAGCTGAGTCTTTTCTTCTGTCTGACATTTTTACTGCTATCCATTGCAAAGCTGATATCCCAGCTCCTGTCAAAAGTCAGATTTCTGCTCATTACCACAAAACGATATTTTTTATCTCCATCAGCGTTTACATATGCTAATACCCATGTTTTCGGATGAAATGACGGATATCGACCAAGCTGTCTATCTTTTGGCAGTGCGACCTCTACTACCATTTTCTCTAATAAAATAGATAGTGCAGTCGGTTTTTGTTGGCACTTTAATCTGTCCTGCTTCACAAAACAGCACGATTTTATCTGATACCTTCTGCAATGCATTCAGCATACCAATTGGATTTTGCATAAGCTTACTATCTGTTTCTTCAGATAATCCAAGACATATCGCCACAGCTGTGAGTGCTTCCAGGTCAAGTGAATATGTAGTGCCTACTGCTCTGTCCAATCTATATCCGTCCGGAGGCATCAAAATACCGCTGTAATCCGTTCTATCTCGGTTTGAATCCGGTCTAAACATCAGCACTCACCTCCCCGGCATAGATGTCATTCACAATTCTTCTGGCATTCGAGAATCTGTAATCGAGCATTCCACCGCCTACCCATTTTGAATGATCAAATTCCTTTGTTCTGCTTAACTTCGCTCTGGCTGCTCCTTTCAGGCTCCGTTCCCTCTTGCGAATCAGTTCATCAGCCATATCAATATCTAATGTAATAAATGCTGCTTGTATCCCACATAGAAAGCTCTTTGCCCTTGGATTGATCAACTGGAATTCTCCAAACACTGCATCCAGATCTACTGTCGCATTATGCCTTATATCCGGAAGCAACCTGCTCCATTCATCATTTGCGTATGTATTCTCGTCTTCTGAAAGCATGACATTGTATCTTACTCTCGCCATATACACCAGATTATTAAAATCGCAGGCAAGCTTCATCATATATGCCAGCTTTTCACCTACTTTTTCCGATAGTTTCTTCTGCTCATCATATGGTGGAATAGGAATATAAAAATTCAAAAACTTATCTGCTTGTAGTCTCCATCTTCCCATACCACTTACACCTTGTCCTAATCCATAAAAAATTCGTGCACTATAACACATTTGCATCATATACAAATAATACTTTGGACACATACCATTCTTATCATTTAATACAAAAACCCTATAATCAGGACTTGTAACTCCTTCGTACTTTGAAATATCTACCCAACCGGTCAGCAAATCCATATGATTCATTGCGAAATCACCTTTATGGACTAACTGATAATTTGCATAGCTATTTGCAAACTGTCCTTCATTGTTAGAAAAATCTTTAGGAATTATTCCTCTTTGTGTAATTGACAAAACAGTATGTCCTTCTTCTCCTGCAATATCTTTCTGAATATGGAATACATACTTTAATCTTTTCATTTCCCAATTTATAGGAATATTTCCAAACCATACACTTCCGCTATCCTTCATCTCTACATCTGGATTTATTCCACTGGTTACTGCTTCCGTAATAATTGATAATTTGTATTCCTCTAATTTTTCAATTATCACCTTCTGCTTTTCTACAATTTCATCAATCTTTGAACACTTGGCATCCAGATATTCAACTATTTTATTTTGTTGTTCTATATTTGGTCTAACCAACGGAAGTAAAAATAACTTTCCTAATTGATGTGGTTAGAAGAAAAACATCTCCAATCTGCTTTCATTATAACGTTCAATCCATATTTACGCATTAAAAAAGGATGCAGGGATTGACTCCCTACATCCTTCATTAGAATTATAATATTATACTTATCTCACACCCCGATCAGCCCCTCTCTCCGGCTTATCTTTTCCCTGCTTTTCTTGAATAATCCTCTTATTAATCTCAAGCCGTTCATGAATGGATAATTTCTTATCTTTTCCAACTACCGCCTGCTTCTGTTGTACCTGTTTCCTATCTGCTTTTCCTGCATCCTTGACCACTGCATTCGCTTCGGTACTTGTTCCCCGCTCATCTGCTCTTCCTTCATTTCTTTCCGTTATCTGCTGTTCTCGTCTCTCTTTCACACCTTTTTCTTCCAGATTGCAAAAGCTCTGCAGATACGGAAGCACATGATTCTGCATGTCTGTCAGATCTTCCATATATTTTTGGAACTCTTCACTTCCTTTACCTTTCTGGTAATTGATCCAATACTCATCTGTAAGCTTCATTTCATTATCATACTTCAACTGACTCACAATACCGCCATGTCCATTTCCAATATCTATTGACTTCTTGAAATGATGCAGCATCTGTTCACCTTTTTCCGCATAATATACAGTCACATATATCTTTGTGATTTTTGTAGGTTCCTCTGTCTTCGAATCACGTTTTGCATACCATTCTTTATCCATTTCTGCTGTTTTTGCATCCAGCTCGGATAACTTCTGACATCTTGGATTCATGAGAGCACTTTCTTCACAATAGTTTACATACACCATTGGTTCCAGATTCTTTGGAAACTCCGGCTCATAGACTTTCAGTCTTTCAATCAATACACCTGCACGCACAGACTGGTCACATTCTTCGTCTACAATATCCTTTCAGATAAGAAATATAAGAAATGTGTATTGCCACTCTGCAAATCCAACATCACCTCTTGTACCGTATTTTCTCCCGTCTCCACATTATCTCGATACTCATACGGATCAAAAGCTTCTGCAATCTCATCCAATGCCTCTGCCAACTGTTCTGTGGTCATCTTCTCTGGATACATTGCTTCCCGAACATCCCGCATTGGTACATACTTATAGTCCGGCAATGCATCATGAATTTTCTCAATCCCTTCCCCGTATCAGTGCAAGTTCTCCATAAAATCGAACATCGTCCATCAGATTTCCAAGTACTGTATTTCCTTTTACGATTGCAAATTCAGCATCATCATAGTAACTGTCTTCCGGATCACGATAGATAATCCCCATACTGCATACTCGATAGGCATTCTCAGGATTCTCCCTATATTTTCATAAACCGCAGCAATCTGATTAACATCGGTACTTTTTTCATAAGCTCCCATATCATGGAACTCATCACATTCTGCGGCAAAGTATTCCAGATACGGTTCTTTCTTCGGTGGCATATTATTGAGGACATTATCAATCATGTTATAATTTGCCTCTTCCAGTTCTTCTACCTTTGCCAATGGCTTATATTCGCCCTGGCTTTTCTGAATCTCTGCCATTACAACCTCATCCATTTCTTCTACCTTTTCCATCAACTGATCATAATCCCCACGGATGCGTTCTCCAGTCCATCCTTCGTCTTCCAAAAGTTCCTCTGCCGCTTCTTCAATAGAAATTTCACCATTTCATAGACGCCACCATCCATCAGGCGGAAATCTTCATCGTAAAAGGAATAATCATATCCTCCTTCTGTTCTCTGAATAGCAAAGTAACGTTCTCCTACCTCATATGCCAGTTCACTAAGAACCTGTTCTTCCAGATTCAGGAAAGAATCTAGCTGTTCAAAACTGATACTGTCTACAAAATGAGCGGTTACCTTTCCCCCCTCATTCAGAACTACGATATCACTGACAGACAGGGAATGTCCTCGAAAGTCTTCTGGTCTGTCGATGTTGAATCGTTCAAATATATCATCTAGCGACATATTTCCAAATAATTCTCCCACATAGACCAGTTCATAGTCTTCTTTTTTAATCTGCATCCCGTGACTTTCAATGAGCTCATATTCATAAACGCATAGTTTTCACCTGGCAAACCATCTCTTATTTGATAAATACCGAATGTTCGTCTTGTCCCTAATAGCAGATTTGCCTCTTTCAAAGACTGAATCTGCGGATATTTCTGCATCTCCCATTCCAAATTGCGGAATCGTTCCAGTTCTTCTGTAGACATCTGATAATGCTCCGGACCTCGTTCAATCTCCATTCGCTCTGTAACATAGATTGGTGATGAAAAATTGGTAATCAGATAGATATCTGCTCCGGCATCATATAATTTCAGAGCTTCTTCCTGTCCAATCACATTCATCGGCTCCTGAAATGCTCCAAAATCTTCATCTGCATAATCCAGATCCTGATCCCTTATCCGTTCCCACATCTGTGATTCCATGCCAAACAGCCCTTCATGTGCCTGTATCATTTCTTTACTTGCATACTCTCCCTTGCTGCCATCACTACCCAGGCAATAGATTTTAGAACCCATTCTGTGATAATCCAGGGCTGCTGCTTTTCTAAGCGGCACCATATCCTCTGCTGTATATCCATAATCCCGAAGTTCCAGCTTGCCTATGGTTGGATCTGGTAAGTCCTGAATATCCATTTGGGCATCATCCAGAAGTTCCTCTACTCTATCTTCATCTGACCGATTGACTGCATCTGCCAGATTTCTTACCAGCGTCCTTACTTTCTCTTCTTCGCCAACCAGATTTGCATATTCAAAAATCTGTTCTTTTACGTCCGCTGGAATTGCTATTCCCATGTGTTCTGCACGGTCTATTTGTTCCTGTGTATATTCCTGCATTTTCTGCGTTTCTATTCCTGTTATCATGTTTCTCGCCATATAAGTTCCTCCTGTATTCCCAAAAGTGGCATAACCGGCAGAACATTCTTTCTACCAAATTATGCCATCTTTCCTGTTTTCTTATTCCAGACCGAAGTCCCTTTTTCTATCTTCCCTGCCATTCTCGCTTTCCCGCTGGCTTTTTTCTTTATAAATCTGCAATTTCTCATGGATAGAACCACGTGCCGGTCGTTCTTCTTTCTCTTTCGATTCTGACTGCTCTGCTTCTGTGTCTTCCCGTTCATCCATATTAAGAAGGGCATTTAGTTCTGACAGTCGCTCCAGTTTCTGGTTCAGTTCCTCTTCTTTTGTGAATGGCTTTCCAACTTCCTCTTTGGCATTTGTAAGCTGCTCCTGTACCGTTTCCAATCGTTGCTCCGCTTCTGCCAGTTTCTCCGGATAGCTTTCCAGAAGATTATTGATACGGGTGATATTTCCCAGGGCATCTGCTCCCAGATGAACTTTCGATACCGATTCATGCTTCACAGACAGGATAAACTCCTTACTCCAGCTGTCGAACTGGATTCTCATGTTGAATCCCTGATAGTTTCCGATATCCATTGCTGCATCGACTGCTTTCATGTCCTTGCAGACTGCCAGTAGTGCCGCTCCTGCTTCTTTCTTTTCTGTAAATACTTTGCCGCTGATCTCCATGGAAAACTGTTCTGGATCTGTGATTTTATGCTCCTGATAATGGGCAATATCCGCTTTGTAGCTATCAATAGTCTCGGTCAATTTTGCAATCTGCTGTGGAAAATTTCTTGCAATATCATCTTCCAGACGGTACTGGTTATTCATGTGATTGGCTTTTAAAAGTTTCAGTTTTGCCACATCCACGTCCAGTGCCATCTTTTCTTTTACTGCCGGATTTCCAGTTGCCAGTGCCTTAACCTCTGCATAGGACAGTGCCGCTTCGTCCACATCTTCGCAGCTTCTGACCGGTGCTTTGCTCGTCATAATCTGGGAGATGAACTTCTGTTTATTTTCGATCAACTGCCACATGTAGCTGTCGAAGGTGGATTCTGTCACATACCGAAAGATATGAACCTTTTTATTGTGATTTCCCTGCCGGATGATACGTCCTTCCCTCTGCTCCAGATCAGACGGTTTCCAGCCAATATCCAGATGATGCAGAGCAATCAGACGATCCTGCACGTTGGTACCGGCACCCATCTTTGCTGTTGAACCAATCAAAAAACGAACCTGCCCAGATTTTACTTTTCCAAACAGCTCCGTCTTCTTTGCTTCGGTATTTGCATCATGAATGAATGCAATTTCTTTTTCCGGTACACCTTTCGCCATCAGCTTCTGTTTCAAGTCATCGTAAACATTGAAACTGCCATCGCCTTTCGGTGTGCTCAAGTCACAAAAAATGATCTGCGCCGATTTCTGTACAACTGTATCTTTCCAGATTTCATAGCTTTTTTTCTGCACAGACCGACACTTTACTGCCCGGATCGTCTGGCAATAGTTCATTGACCAATCGCTGATCCAGTGCCAGTTTTCTTCCGTCATTGGTAATTTTCAGCATATTGTCTACACTAGCATCTACGCCACCGTTTCTTACCACTTCCGCACGCTCTCCTAGGCTTGCTACGATTTCTTTCTGCTGTTCTGTTGGTTTCAATACTACAGTTTCGTATTCCGCTTCCGGTACTGGAAGATTCAACTGATCCGAAGTCTTGATATCTGCAATCTCCTTGAACATATTCATCAGTTCCGGGATATTATAGAATCTGGCGAATCTGGATTTTGCTCGGTATCCGGTTCCTTCCGGTGCAAGTTCAATGCTGGTCACAACCTCTCCAAACGTGGATGCCCAGGAATCAAATAATCCCAAGCCCATATTCTGTAATTTGCTGTTCTGCAGATATCTCTGCATGACATAAAGTTCCGTCATGCTGTTGCTGATCGGTGTGCCCGTTGCAAAGGTAATGCCTTTTCCACCGGTAATCTCATCCAGATACTGACATTTATTAAACATATCTGCTGATTTCTGTGCTTCGTTCTGGGCAATTCCGGCTACATTTCTCATTTTTGTATAAAGGAACGCATTTTTATAACTGTGTGCCTCGTCTACATACAGATGATCCACTCCCAGTTCTTCAAAGGTAACTACATTATCCTTTTTCTCTTTCTGATTCAGCTTCTCCAGTCTTGTCATCAGCGTTTTTCTGGTCTTTTCAATCTGCTTTACCGTATAGCGGCCGCCATCCTGCTCATATCTTGCACTCTGGATTGCGATTTCCAGATCGTCAATCTGCTTCCGCAGCATGGCTTCCTGCCTCTCATCAGAGATTGGGATACGCTCAAACTGGGAATGACCGATGATAATCGCATCATAGTTTCCCATAGCGATTCTGGCACAGAACTTTTTCCGGTTCGCCGGTTCAAAATCTTTCTTGGTTGCCACCAGGATATTGGCTCCCGGATATAACTGCAGGAACTCGGCTCCCCACTGCTCTGTCAGATGGTTCGGCACGACAAATAGATTCTTTTGTGATAATCCCAGACGTTTGCTCTCCATTGCAGCCGCTACCATCTCGTAGTCTTCCCAGCTCCTACTACATGAGCCAGAAGCACATTATCCCCGTAAAGCTGATGTGCGACAGCATTTTTCTGATGTGGGCGAAGTTCAATTTCCGGGTTCATTCCTGGGAAAGTCAGATGACTGCCATCGTATTCACGGGGACGGATACTGTTAAACCGTTCATTATAAACTCTTACCAGTCTTTCACGTCTCTGTTGATCTTTGAAAATCCAATCCTTAAATGCTGCTTTCATGGCATCCTGTTTCTGTGATGCCAGCATAGTTTCTTTTTTATTGAGGACACGAATCTCATCCCCATTTTCATTGACACTCTTATCATAGATACGAACATCTTTCAGATTCAGTGTATCTTCCAGAATCCGGTAAGCATTTGCCCTCTCGGTTCCATACGTTGCATAGGCAAACGCATTTCTTGGACTGTCTGCATTTTTCCCGGTAATCCGCCACTCACCATTCACCTCAGAATATTTTACCTGTATCTCCTTCTGTGCAAGATACCACGGAGTATGAAGCAGTTCCCTCATAAAGTCCTGATAATCCGATGGTTCAATCCAGGTTGCCCCAATCCTTACTTCGATTTCAGATGCTTCCAGTTCTCTTGGCTGAACTGCTTCCAATGCACGGACATTCGGTGTGAATTCCGGGTGATTCTCTGCAAAGGTTCTTGCTGTGTTTAACTTCTCCCTGACATTTCCAGATAAATACTCATCTCCACTCTCCCACTGGTCTGTCAGTGGGTTCTTAAATATAACTCCAACCAGTTCCTCCGTGATTTTTTCTTCTGTCTTTCCTGTCAGCTGTGCCATATAGGACAGATCCACCTTTGCTCTTTCATTCAATGATAATGCTAAGGCTTCTGTCGCAGTTTCCACACTGGTTACCGCCACTGCCTTTTTGATGGTTCGTTTCGTAAACATGTCTGCTTTTCGCTTCAATGTTCCATCTTCGTTCAGGTCTTCCAGAGAACACAACAGACAATAAGAAGCGTCATCAGAAAACGCCCGCTTGTTTGCATTACTTCCGATGACTCCATACTTTGCTGTGTAAGCATCATATACTTGATTCAATTTCTCCTGCTGTTTGTGAATTTCTTCATCTGTTACGGATTCTTCCATCTGCATGGCAATCAGTTCACGCACCGTGTCTCGGATCTCCACCATACCTTTTACACGTTCTGCAGTAGCGGCAGGCATCTTTACCTGATTCATCAGAGAGTTAACACGGTAATATACCTGATCATCTACAACCGCATAACTGTAATTAGAACATTCGGATCTGCCGGGATACTCTCTGGTACATCATCCAGTTCTGCATCCACATCAACTGCAGGTGCCATATTTCCATGAATATTCCTGACAGCTTCTGCAAGCTGGACTTCAAGATCAGCACCTTCTATCGGCATACAGGTTGTTTCCATACCATACGGACCGGATACCTCTTTCATCTCACCCAGAATCATTTCCGGATGGTCTGCAAAATACTGATTGACCGTAATTCCATTGGCATCACTTCCAAGATTCACCCACTCCGGCATCTCTTTTGTCATGCTGTCACGCTTCTGGAAGAATAAAAATATCTGCACTGACTTCCGTTCCTGCATTTGCTTTGAATGCTGTGTTCGGCAGGCGGATGGCTCCAAGGAGATCGGCACGTTCTGCCAGATACTTTCGGACTTCCGGTGATGCTTTATCCATGGTTCCTTTTGTTGTGATCAAAGCTGCCACACCACCCGGACGCAACTGGTCGATTGTCTTTGCCAGAAAATAATCGTGAATCATAAAATTATAGCGGTCATATTGCCTGTCATTCACTTTATAAGCTCCAAATGGCACATTTCCGATTGCCACATCGAAGAAATCATTCGGATAATCTGTCTTCTCAAAACCTTTAATCTGGATATTGGCATCTGGGTAAAGCAGTTTTGCAATTCTACCGCTGATACTGTCCAGTTCCACACCATAGAGTTTTGACTGGTTCAGCTTCTCAGGAAGCATTCCAAAGAAGTTACCAACACCCATGGATGGCTCCAGGATATTTCCTTTTGTAAATCCCAGATTTTCCAACGCCTGATACATACTTTCAATCACGATTGGCTGTGTGTAATGGGCATTTAAGGTAGAAGCTCTGGCTGCTGCATATTCTTCCGGTGTAAGGACTGTCTTTAATTCCAGATATTCCGTCTCCCATGCGGATTTTGTTTCATCGAAAGCATCAGCAAGACCTCCCCAGCCTACATATCGGGATAAAATCTCCTGTTCGTCTGGTGTGGCATTGCGGTTTTCTTCCTCGCATTTCTTTAAAAGCTGGATTGCCATGATATTAGCACGGAACTTTTCCTTTGGTGTTCCCTGTCCCAGTTCATCATCTGTGATATGGAAGTTTGTTGCTGGAATATCAGACTGTTCTGGTGTTATATCTTCCTTTTTTTCTGCATCTTCTACTGCTTCCGGTTGTGTCTCAACCTCCGACGGTTCCTGATTTTCCTCTCGTATTTCCTGCTGATCAGAGCCTTCCTGCTCCACTTCCAAAGCCTGCTGAGCTCCTTCCAGATCCGCCTGTCTCTGTGCTTCCTGCCGTTCTTCATACTTTTCCAGTTCTTCCGGTGATAAGAAATCATCGGTGCGAATCAGCTGACGGACACGTTCTGCAACCTTATTCCACTTTAATAGAACTTCTACATCTGGACTGCCAATCTTCCCTTTCGCAAGTTTTAATCCTTTCGCATCATGGGAAGCATCGGATTCATACGCTCCCGGTATCCCAGGTGCTGCTCCACCTGTACCATACTCATTTTTCAGAAACTCAGCTGCATCCTTTATATCGTGATGTTCCATGAAATACTCATAGATCCGATTCCGTCCTCCGGCAGTGATCCCGCCTCTTCTAAGGACTGCATCTATCTCATCCTGTGTGATAAAGGAAAAGGGCCGGACGTTCGACCGTAAATTTCTGGTCTACCCAGGAACGCTCCCTCTGGAGATCCTGAAAACGCTGGAAATATTCCGGATTATGCTGAATCTCCACCTGCGATAATCTTCTGGATTCTCATCCATATCTTTCTGCAGCCATTCAAAGCGATGGGCAATTGCATCTGCTTCCGCTGAATCTGTCCAAGCTTCCCGCACGACATCCTGCCAATCCGAATATGATTGCTGCTCCTCCCGGTTTCTGCTGGTATCCCGAAAATGGAGTGCAAGAAGATTGGTCATTTCTTCCTGCTCCTGTTCAATGGCGTTATTGGAAATCAGATTATCCACGTAACTTCTATCCTCATACATATCCCGGATTCTGTCCGCCGCTTCTTCCCACGTAACCATGCGATCAAAGTTTCTTCTGGCGGAATCTCCCCGTCGGATACGGATACCATCATTGTCATACCAGATACTGATTTTCTGTCCATCTATGGTAAATCCTTTTCCACCTGTTTCATATTCCTCCTTCAGGAAGTTCTGCATTTCTTCATTATCCAGACCTTCAATCAGTCTTGCCGTAATATGAAACAGTGTATTTTTCTGTCCACTTCCCGTGCGGAGAATATCATCTACTACTTCATCAGAAATAAGAAAAGCGGCTGGCTGTTCTAATGCAGCTACCGCTTTCCTTATTTCTCCTAACTGTTCCTCTTCTGTCGGGAACAGACTTAATTGTAAATAATCTCCTGAATTACCAGTTCCTCTGCCTGTGCTTTGATCTGGTTCATGTGTCTGGTCCATGCCATCCCGTCTGCCATTTTGTCCGGTGCCGGGTTTTTCTCCAGAAGTTCTGACATCAGGTTGTCTACTCTCTGCCTTGCCTGGCTGTCGATTTCCATCAGATGACTGTCCAGACGGTTCTGTAAGGTCAGAATGTTGAATCTGGCTACTTTGTGGTTTCTCAGATACTCTTCCTCATCAATCCGTACTTCCCGATCGTTCCTCTCGTCTCCTCCAGACTGATATCCGGAATCTGGTACTCTCCATTCTGGCTGTAAGTGATCTCTCTCATGCTCTGTTTCCTCCTTATTTTCTCCTCTATCTTCTGTGTTCCTTGTTTTGCTTTCACGAATTAATGTGTTAAATTCATTATAAGCTACTTCTTTTTCTTTTGCAACCGTTTTCAGATCTTTTTCCAAGTCATTCAACACATATCGTCCAATCTGCATCAATACCGGTCTGCTGATCTCATTCACAGAACTTCCAAGGTGTCCAATAACCTTTAACTGGTTAAAATCTGTAATATGACGAAAATCCTCTGCATCAAGATATTCCTGCACATCCAGTCCGCATCGGTTCAGTAACACATACCAGACACTGTTTGTCATCAGTTCCCGGAACTCCACTTTCTGATTCTGTTCATCCAGATCTTCCAGAAAAGTGCCGGCTACATCCATTTGCAGTTCGTCGAAAGCATCCGGCAACCAGGCCTGCACACTTTCTTCTGCCGCCTGGTGAAGAACCTCTGCTAATCCTCCCTCTGTTGCTTCCAGTGCCAGCCGCTCCTGCAGATAATCTGCCACCAGTTGTTCTCCTTCTGGATTAAGATTCCATAACTGCGGATCTCTGCCCAGATTTTTTACCTTATAAGTATCCTGCACATCAAAAACATATCGGAGTTTCGTTTTTGGTCCGGATGTGTTATCTATCAGGGCAATTCCTTTAGAACCCTTTTTAATCCATCGGTACATCTTCTGGTTCCAGATTTCCATGGATGCCACGGCTGTTGCTCCCGGACGCTGTGCATAGATCAAGAGCTGTTCCGGAAAAGTGTACCGGTACAGCCTGGATGCAGTATTTAGAAACCGCATCCATTCCTGCG